>UMDR01050006.1_pt1 | contig 11307 bp, 21 predicted proteins | sample 1964541 | NCBI WGS metagenome assembly UMDR01 (sample SAMEA4835999, study PRJEB28245) | human gut metagenome | biome: gut microbiome; material: fecal sample | place: Denmark | collected 2008 | reverse complement strand
GGATTGCCGCTTGACTTCATCCTCGAAGCCAGCCTGCGGCGACCATGCCCTTGTCGGCCGGATACTGAACTGAATGTTGGAGAGCTTGCCCTGCTCCCATGCCTGCAGGTACGCGCTGCTTTTGACCTCGACACGCACGTCCGGTGATCCCGGAACCAGAATGTCGTAGGGAGTCCAGTCCTCGTTCACGCCGGTCAGATCCACGCCGAGGGCAGCAGACACGATGAACTCGCAGAACGACCCACGCAGGGTGTTGTTCAGAAGATCAGAGGAACTCCACGCCCAATAGTCGCTGAGAATGTGGCCGGTCGGCATACCGTCGAAGGTGATGTGCTCGTCACCCGTTCGTTGCTTCTGCATAGTGCTACCTCCTTGAGAAGTCATAGTAGACGATGTTGCCGCTTACCCGACGCTCTCTTTTTCCTCGGACATGACGAGGGCGATGACCGTCTTTTGCTCCACAGACATATAGCGGTTCAGAAAAGACCAGATGACTCGACGATCCTCGTCAGAGGCGTGCAGGTAGCAGTTGATAAGAATGTTGATCTCTGGTGGCTGTCTCTCGACAGCAGGCGGCTCCACCCCACAGAGGGTGTCCATGCTGACGCCAAGCAGAGTCGCAAGCTCGACGGCAGTTTCGATGTTAGGTGTGCGATCCCCGGAAACGTACCGGGAAATGGTGGCCTCGGTGGTATCGAGGCGGTCGGCGATCTCCTTCTGGCTGAGACCGCGCTGATCTTTGAGCAGACGGAGCTGCTTTGCGAATGTGGCCTTGTCGTACATGATAAAACCTCCTTTAAGTGGTAGCTTACCGATAATATAACATTCTTGCCGACAAGTAAACTTTTCTTACCGTAATTATAATTTTTTTATTGACATTACCGTTACGGTAAGTTAGAATGACGATGAAGAAAGGGGGTGCGCGACTTGAACAGTCTGGAACTCGAATATGCTCGGAAGCGGAAGGGCAAATCCACCGAGCAGATGGCAGATGTGATAGGAAAATCCGTCCAGTCCTATTGCAAGAAAGAGAGCGGCGAAGTTGCTTTCTCAGACGACGAAAAAGTGGCGGTTGTCGAGGCGCTCGAACTGAGCGCGGAGATGTTCAACGTCATTTTTTTTGATCGAAAGTTACCGTTTTGGTAAGTCTGGTTATATTCCGGCCTTGCATGGAAATTGTACCGCACCGAGGAGGTCAAGAAAATGGGAAGAGACGCTATAAAAGCCTGCGAGAATATGTGCTTCAAGTGCAGGAAAGAGGCCGCAAAGTACAACGACCGGCTGTATAGCCGAGAAGGAGCTGCGGAGCTGCTTGGAGTTTCGGTTTCCAGCCTTGCCGAATATGAAACCGGCGTCACCAAGGTCATTCCCGTTGACAAGATCGTCCTCATGGCTGAACTCTACAACGCCCCGGAGCTGAAAGTCTGGTACTGCACCGAGGAGTGCCCGATCGGGCGGACCTGCCGGGCGATCCCTTCACCGGAGCTGACTTCGGTTGAGCAGAAAACGCTCCAGCTTTTGGCTTTGCTCCAGCACACAGACGTGGAGAACGTGACGCGGCAGCTTATCAACATAGCTGCTGACGGCGTGATCACGGATGAGGAACAGGTCGGGCTGACTGAGATCATGGGCTACCTTGACGTGCTGATAAAGGCGGCTGGAGAGCTTCGCTTGATCTGCGGGAAGATCACAAACGGTGGCGACAATGGCAAACGCTGAGTGGCTGCGAAAGACCCTGGCCGAGCAGTTCGGTATTCACTCCGAGGCCGAGCTGAACGAGGCAATCAGGGGCATGAAGAAATTGGACATCGGAGTTTTCGTCAACAGAAACGACAGTAAGACCGCTGAAAGAAAGGAGCTTATGGCATGCGCCTCTTAGAACTGGCAAAAGCGAAGATGGCGGCAGAGGAACGGCTGGGGTTTGAGATCCCGGAAGATGTGGCCGGAGAAGTCTTGGACTACTCTGTCAGGAAATGCGAGGTCAACGGAAAAGGTACGGAGTACCTGCCGATCCTCTTTGAAAACGAGCTGCGCGACTACTACACGCGGCTGGCGATCAACCTGAAAGGAGCGATGGCCTGTGTGTGAGTTCTGCCACTCCTACCCGCATCTTCACGGCTGCCCGAATGAGCCGGAGCCGAGAGCTATCTACACGTGCCGGTGCTGCGGTGAGGGCATCATCGCCGATGACCAGTACGCAGATATCGACGGCGAGAAATACCATACCGAGTGCTTGGAGGACATGACGATCTACAAGCTCCTCGATCTTTTCGGGGTCAGCGTCGAAGTAGCACAGGAGGAATAGCACATGGAGATCCCGATGTTCCCGGAACTCACCTTCGAGGAGGGAACGCACACCTACAAGCTGAACGGCATCGAGATACCGAGCGTGACGACCTTGATGCAGCCCCTTTCACGCAAAGTCTATGGAGACACAGACCCGGACGTGCTGGCGAGGGCGGCGGCCAGAGGCACGGCAGTACATCAGGCGGCCGAAAACTACGCAAGGTTCGGGATCGAGGACATCGCCCCGGAGTTTTCCGGGTACTTCGAGGCTTTCAAGTCCTGGTGGGACGAGAAGAAGCCGGTGATCCTCGGAACGGAGTGCAGGGTTTACCACAAGACTCTCGGCTACGCCGGGACGTGTGATCTGCTCTGCATCATCAACGATCAGATAACCCTTGTGGACTATAAGACAACGGCCACAGTCGAGCACATGCTGACCATGGTGCAGCTTGAGGGCTACGACAGAGCGTGGGAGAGCCAAGGGGTCAAGATCGACCGCCGTGAGATCCTCCAGCTCCAGAACAGCGGGAGGCACACGGAAACCATCTATCCCAGAAATCCTGAGTGCTGGCGGGTGATTTCAGTCTTGATGACGCTCAAAAATTACATGAACAAGTTTTAGGAGGAAACGCGCATGGCAGAAAACGAAGTAGCCGTAGCTGTGGTAGCTCCGGCAGAGGAACAGAATCTGACCAGAGAGGTCACGGACATCGAGTTTCAGGCAGAGGCTCTGATTGTCGAGAACGACGAGGACTACCGCAATGCTGCGGAGTTCGGCAAGACGATCAAGCAGAAAGCAACGGTCGTCACGGAGTTCTTCAAGCCCATGAAGGACTCAGCGTATCAGGCGCACAAAGCGGTCTGCGACCGCGAGAAGAAGATGCTCGCCCCGCTGAAAAACGCCGAGTCCATCGTGAAGAGAACGATGGGCGCCTACGTTACCGAGCAGGAACGTAAGCGTCGGGGACAGGAAGAAGCCCTCCGAAGGGCGGCGGCGGCCGAACGTGAGCGCAAGCTGAAAGAGGCTGCGGAGCTGGAAAAAGCCGGCGACACCAACGGAGCTGACGAGGTTCTGGAGGAGGCAATCGTCATGGACGAGGCCACGTCGTTCACGGCTCCGACCAGATCGGCACCGAAAGTGTCCGGCGTCAGCACCACGCGGGATTGGGAGATCAAAGAGATCGACTCCCGGCGCGTCCCGAACTCCATCATGGGCGTAGAGATTCGCCCGGTCGATAAGGCGGCGGTGATGAAGCTGATCCGCGCCTCGAAAGGCCAGATCCAGATTCCCGGAATCGCCTATCAGGAAGTAACCAAAATGAGTATCAGCGGGAGGTAATGAAATGACTGAAAACACCGCACTCAGCATCGCAGAACAGAACGCTCTCATAATCAGCTATGACGTTCTCGGTAGCCACGTCGAGCTCACGCTTGACTTTGTGAAAAAGTACCTCGTCAGAGGCCGCGCTGATCTGACGAGCGATCAGGAAGTCGTGTTCTTCATGAACACCTGCAAGATGCAGAAGCTCAACCCGCTGGTGCAGGGCGAGTGCTACCTGATTAAGTACAGCGAGAAAGAGCCCGCACAGATGGTCGTCGGCAAGGACGCCTATCTCCGCAGGGCGTATGACAACCCCAATTATCTCCAGAAGCAGGACGGCATCATCGTCCAGCGCGGAAACGAGATCATCAAGAAAGAGGGCTGCTGCCTCTATCCGGGCGAGTCTCTTATCGGCGGCTGGTGCCGTGTGTCCTTCGTCAAGCGCGACGCGGAGCGCACCGCCTACAAGGAAGTGTCCCTCTCCGAGTACGACAAGTGCATGGCGAACTGGAAGTCCAAGCCGGCGACGATGATAAACAAAGTCGCCATCAGCCAGTGTGTCCGTGACGCTTTCCCGAAAGACTACGAGGGGCTGTACTCCGAAGAAGAAATGGTTGCATCCGGTGTGGTCGTGGTCAGGAAAGACGGCGAAGTGGTCGTGAATGACCCGCCCGCCGCAGAAGAAAAGGATGATCCGGTGGTCACACAGGAGCAGCGCCAGACGCTCTTCCGGGCAGCCCAGGCTGAGTTCGGGAAAGAGGACGGCAACAACCTGATCAAGCACCTTATCAGCGAGGCTGGGTACGAGTCCACGACGAATATGCCGTCCTCGGTCTACGGCGAGGTCTGGACGAAACTCATGGACGCCTGCGAAGCCCATCGGAACGAGCTGGCACAGCGTTCCTGCGAGAATCCCGATGACGCGCCCGCAGAATGATGGGGAGGACAAGAGGCTCTCCGCAGAGGCAGGTGATCAGATGGCGTGGATAAGCGTGTACGAGGAAGTTGACAGCAAAAAGCTCCGCAAGCTGTATCAGGCGGTCGGGTGCTCGAAGTTCGAGGCGCTCGGAATCCTCAACTTCCTCTGGTTCTGGGGCATGAAGAACGCCGATGAAACCGGGCTTATCGAGGACGTGGAGCTGGATGACATCGCACGGTACCTGTATGGCTGCGGAGCAGGATCATCGCTTGACATGAACGCGGTAGCCGAGGCGCTCGTCGAGACGCGATGGATAGACAAGGTGGATGGCGGGTTCGTCCTCCACGATTGGGACATATGGCAAGAGAACTGGTACAAGTACACCAAGAACCGCGAGGCCGCGACCGAAAGGAAGCGCCTCGAACGGAAGCAGAAGCAAGACCCGGAGCCACCGCCCCCGGATGACGGCGCGGAAGTCGAGAAGAAGCCCAAAAAGACCAAGTATGCGGACTTCGTTCAGATGACCGAGGCCGAGTACCAGAAGCTCTGCGAGAAGTACGGAAAGCCTTTTGCGGATGCCTGCATCGAAACCCTGAGTAACTACAAAGGGGCAAAGGGCAAGACCTACAAGAGCGATTACCTCGCCATCCTGAATTGGGTGGTGGACAGGGTAAATGAGAAGCAGCCTGGCCTGCGGCGCGCCCCACAGGTGGCTGGCAGGGTCGGGAATCCATTCAAGAAGTGAGGTGGGTACTGTGGGAGATCCGATGGACTGGCTGAACCCGGTAATCCAGATTGCAGAGAGAAAGAACAAGCCGGAGCCGGGAGATTTCGTAGACGCTGAGGGCTACCTTGTGTGCGGAAAGTGCAAGACCCGCAGGCAGACGGAGATCACAGTACCCGATCTCACCGGGCAAGGAACGCCAATCAAGAAGCTCGTGATGACCCCTTGCGAGTGCAGGCGAAAGGCCATCGAGGATGAACGGAAGCGGCAGGAGCAGTTGGACGAGCAGCAACGCCTTGAAGCACTGAGACGCCAGAGCCTCATAAAAGGAAAGCTGGCCGGACACACGTTCGACAGCTTCGAGGTCACGGCCGAGAACCGAGAGAACGCCCTGCTGGTGAAGCGGTACGTCAAGAACTTCGACAAGATGCTGGAGGAAAACCAAGGGCTGCTGTTCTACGGAGATTGCAGCACCGGCAAGACGTTCTCTGCAGCCTGCATCGCCAACTACCTGCTGGATCACGGAACGTCGGTGATCATGACCTCGTTCGTGGATATTCTGGGGCTGTATCAGAAAGACCAGATAGCCGCCGAGGATCTGGTAGAGCGGATGAACCGAGTGAAGCTGCTGATAATCGACGATCTCGGAGCCGAACGCGATACCAGCTACGCCTTGGAAAAGGTGTACGGCATCATCGACAGCCGCGGGCGCAGCAAGAAGCCGCTGATCCTGACCACCAACCTGAGCCTGGATGAAATGCTGAACGAGTCCGATAAGCGGTTCAAGCGGATCTACGAGAGAGTGTTTGAACTGTGCTACCCGGTGGAGTTCGCCGGGGACTCGTGGCGGCAGAAAGCGGCCAGTCAGAGGTATGACCGCATGAAAAAACTGTTGGAGGGTGATGATGGAGAGAATTTCAATTAAGCTCGTCGAGGACCGGATCATCGTCGCCGGCATCCTGATAAAGAACGGCTACACCGTCCGTCAGGGAAGCGAACCGATCAAGGGCAAGAAGTCCTACGACTACTTCCTCGAATACGAGCTGACCGATCCCAAGGCCGGAGAGAAGGTGAACGAATGAAGATCAAGGCAAAGTTCACGATCCCCGGAGAGCCGCAGGGAAAAGGCAGACCTCGCTTCGTAGGTACCGGCAGAAAGCCGATCACTCCGGAGAAAACGGCGGTCTACGAAAACCTCGTGAAGCTGGAGTACCAGCGGCAATGCCACGGCATCAAGTTCCAGGACGAGTCCATGATCGACATGAGGATCACGGCTTACTACGAGATCCCAAAGAGCACCAGCAAGAAAAAGCGCGCCGCGATGCTCAACCACAAGATCAGGCCGACGAAGAAGCCGGACATCGACAACGTATTCAAGGTCGTTGCCGACTCTCTGAACGGCCTCGCATACCATGACGATTCGCAGATCGTGGACGGCATGGTGCGGAAGTTCTACAGCGACGAGCCGAGGGTGGTCGTGACGATCCAGAACTCGGCAGAAGTTTATTAACAGGAGGAATGAACATGGGCGGTAAAAAGTTTCCGCTGACAATCGAGAGCGACACCCTGAACGCTTTCAAGTCCGACTTCAACCAGATGCTCCGCAAGCTGCTCTCCACGATGGAACAGCAGGAAGCGGAGGAAGGCACCCTCAATGCCAAGATCGTCGTCAAGCTGATGAAGGATCAGACCCGTGACTATCAGGCGAACGGGTATGACGGTACGAGGGAGATCACCACGCCGACCTTTAGCCACAAGGTCGGTATCGCAATGCAGTTCAAAGACGAGAAATCCGGCACCCTCGGCGGCAATTACGAAATGGTCTGGGACAAAGAGCTCAACGCCTACGTCATGGTCGAGATCAACAACGGCCAGACCTCGATGTTCGACGAGGAGGAGAAAGAGCGCGTCGTCACCGCAGAGAACGCGGATGAAAAGTCTGAGGCACAGGCCGGGTACGAGGCCGGGAAAGCCTTCGCACAGGGGCTTGTCGATGGCATGGCCGAAACCAAGCAGCTTGACGGCTCCGTAATCGGCGCTCCTGCGCTCCCGGAGGCTCCCTCGGAACAGGAGGGAGAAATCATCGAGGCTGACTACACGGACGTTTCTGACGAGCCTATCGACGAGGAAAAGGCCGAAAAGATCGAGGAGTTCCAGCACGCAGTCAAGTACATCGGCGAGGACTTGAAGATCCTTGGCTCTGGCGGCGATCTGTATTCCGTCCGGACGATCAAGGGCGGCAGCATCTTACTCACGTCGGCTGGTACGGTGAAGTCCTCGTTCCACATCGACCCGGAGATCTGTGCGAAGCACGAGGGGCACGAGCTGGTCTGCACCGCCGACACCATTGAGGCGACCGGCGAAATCCTGCGCGTGGCCGTGAAGTGCATCGAGTGCGACGAGACGATCTGGGCGATGGACAACCCCGAGCACGAGTTCGGTACCGATTACGGGTACGACCCCCCGGAGGAGTAATGCACTTCGGAACCTGCTTCCTGTGCGGCAAAACAGGGTGGCTGGAAGAACATCACGTTTTCCCGGCCGCCCTGCGGGATAAGTCAGATCGGTACGGGCTGGTAGTTGGCCTGTGCGGAGAGAGTTGCCATAGGACGGGAAAGCGGTCAGCTCACGGTTGCCGAGAAATCGCGGAATCGCTCAAACAGCACATGCAGATCAAATGGATGATCGAACACCACGCCAGCATCGTTGAGTTCCGACACGAGTTCTATAAGAACTACATCGAGCTGGCAGACATTGAAGATGAAAGGATATTTCCGATGAACATTGTAGCAGAAAGCGGGCGGCTCGTCAGAGATCCGGAGCTGCGTTACACGGTGGAGGGAAACAAAGCCGTAGCGACGTTCTGCATCGCTGTAGACAGACCCGGTACCAGAGACAAGACCGACTTCCTGGACTGCGTGGCATGGGAACAGAAGGCAGAGTTCCTTTGCCGGAATTTCAAGAAGGGTCAGAGGATCGAGGTCTCCGGCGTTCTGACCTCGCGGTCATACGAGGACGGAGGCAAGAAACGGAAAGCGGTTGAAATCCGCTGTGACAACATATTCTTCGGTGACAGCAAGCCAAAAGACGACGCGCCTCCACAGCATCCGGCGCAGACGGCCTCACCGTTCACCGAAGAAACAGAAGACGGAGGGGATTTGCCATTTTGACCATGAAGATTGATGTGAAATACGTTCTGAAAGGGATTTGGAACGAGGTTTGCCGGAAAGAAAACCGGCAAAAGGTGGCTGCCGTGCTGATCGCTCTTCTGACCGTCACGATGATCGCATCAGGAGTCCGGAAGATCAAGGATTGGAGGCAGGTAAAAGCCATGACAGCAGAAGCCGCGGCAGAAGAGATTGTAGAGGCGCCGACAGCTACGCCGGAGCTGACGATCCCGCCACAGTATATCCGGGAAGCGGAAGCTCTGGCGAGAGTCCTGTATGGCATCCGCGACAACAGCGTCAGGGATCAGCGCACCTATATCTGGTGCATCCTGAACCGCGTGGATAACCCGAGCAGAGAGTTTGCGAACACGCTGACGGAAGTGATCTCAAAGCCGGGACAGTGGATGTTCTACGATCCGTCAAACCCGATCCTCGAAGAGCAGTATCAAATAGCATTGCAGGAAGTCACGATCTGGCACGAAGAGCATAGGCCGGTATCCTGCGATTGGGTGTTTGCCGAGTGGCACCCGGACAAGATCGTCCTGAAAAAGACGCTCGATACAACGTCCGATACCTGGCGGTACCCGGAAAAGTGAAAGGAAGATCTGAATGAATGTCAATGAATACGGCGGCGCGGCCGCAGAAGCCGTCTTTGAACGCAGAGTCATGGAACAGGCCATTAAGACGTGGGGCGATCAGGCCCAGATCATGATGGTCTACGAGGAAATGTCGGAGCTGCAGAAAGAGCTCTGCAAGAACTGGCGAGGCCGTGAGAACATCGAGCAGATCGCCGAGGAGGTAGCGGACGTGGAGATCATGCTGGCACAGCTCAAGATGATCTACGGAATCGCGGAAGATGTCGCTCGGTATCGCACCAGCAAGATCGAGCGACTGGCACAAAGGCTGAAAGAGGCGAACCATGAAAGCTAAAGTGCAGCACTTTGAGTGGGACCCGGAGATCGACACCGGGAGCATGGGAATCTATGAGATCACCAGAAAGATCGCGGTTCAGTTGATCGACACGGAGGAAGAAATGATCGTGGAAGCCTGCAAGGACGCGGCGAGGAAAGCCGGAGTCACGGATCTGACGATCATTGACCGGGACAGCTTGATCGAATACTTCGGCGGCGTGTCAGAGAGGCAGAAGAGCTGCCCGTTCTGCCACCACAAGGAAAGCAGGATGACCGCCATGACCGACGACGGCAAGTACGAGGTTTGGCTGACACCGGTTGTCCCCTTGCCGGCCATCGACCTGACGACCGGCGAGACGGTGAAGACGGCTGATCCTCCGTACCACGCCCTGATGATGGACGGAGAGGACGCCGGGGAGGACATTCTTCCGATAAGGTTCTGCCCGATGTGCGGGAGAAAGCTGGAGGCCGAGAATGAAGAAGCCGATAAGTGATATGACCCCGGAGGAGTGCTCCGACGAGCAGGTGTTCGACCTGTTCGAGAAGTTGCTGAAAAAGGCACGCAGAAAGCAGGCTGAGGCGACAGAAGCAACCCATGTGGTGTTCGAGGCTCTCGAAGATATGTGCATCGACGCGGATCAGATCAGCTCGGAAGCTGAAAACGCGGACAACCTGGAGCAAGCGATCTCGTGCTATATCGACTACGGTGAGTACAGCGTCGCCGGAATAATGAAGGAAGTGAGGGAAGCCTATGGAAAGACTGACTAAACGATCCTTAGACATGGTGTGGATGAAGTCTCAAGAGAAAGCAAACCTCTTTCTTGAGCCGTGTGAAATGATCGCGCATGATGTAAGAATCATACTTGATCGCCTTGCCGCCTATGAGGACACCGGACTCACGCCAGAGGAAATCCACGAGCTGACACACAGTAGTTACGGTCCGCTGCACAAGAAACTTGGTGAGTGGATCGACGCTGAGCACGACGGACGGCTTCGGATTCTGCCGTGCAAGTTTGGCATCAAGCTCTGGAGAGCGGAGCTTGATGGGACGGTTAGGCAGTACATGGTCACCGCAGTCAATGCGCAAGACGGAATACATCGGCGCACACTTGTTGAGTGCAATCCTTTTAATCGCTTCATTTGGGAGGAAGATTTCGGAAAACAGTTCTTCCTGACGATGAAGGACGCGGAGGCCGAGCTGGAAAGGAGGAAACATGAAGCCCATCTATGAGCCGAAAGGCAAGGCCAAGGAATACGGCGATCTCGCCCTCAACATCTACACAGGCTGCCCGCACAGGTGTTTCTATTGCTTCGCCCCGAATGTACTCCACCGGGACAGAGAGCAGTTCCACACGGTCGTAAATCCTCGTGAGGGCATCGTGGAGGCCACCCGGAAGCAGCTCGAATCTGAGCAGATCACCGGCAAGTTGATCCACCTTTGTTTCACCTGCGACCCGTACCCGACCGGCTATGATACGTCAGTCACGAGGGAGATCATCAAGCTCCTGAAAGACCACGGCAACCATGTTCAGATCCTGACGAAAGGCGACGGTACCCGAGACTTCGATCTGTTGGACGGAGACGATTGGTACGGCGTCACAATCGACGGGAAGTACGACTACGATATGTACTTCGGGAAGCTGAACGCCCTGCAGAAAGCGAAAATGCTCGGTATCAACACATGGGTATCGTTCGAGCCGGTGCTTGATGCAAGGAACGTGCTTGAGATCATCGCACTATGCCACAAGGATGTCGACAAGGTGAAGATCGGAAAGCTCAATTATCACGCATCCAAAATCGACTGGAAGCAGTTCGGGCAAGACGCGGAGGCCCTTTGCCGGAGGCTCGGCCTGGACTACTACATCAAAGAAAGCCTGCGGGCAGAAATGGAGGGACATCATGGCTGAGAGCAGCGTTGCCACTCAAAACAGTCAGGTGCTCGAATACCTGATGAAGTACGGCAGCATTGATCAGCTCCG
>UMDR01027770.1_pt1 | contig 11310 bp, 9 predicted proteins | sample 1964541 | NCBI WGS metagenome assembly UMDR01 (sample SAMEA4835999, study PRJEB28245) | human gut metagenome | biome: gut microbiome; material: fecal sample | place: Denmark | collected 2008 | reverse complement strand
AGGTACAGGCAAGGTATTCGGCAAAGGCAAATACAATAGCGAAAACGAATTTTCCATCGGTATCGCCTATGTCGGTTGGTTTATAAAGAAATAATATATTAATCTCAAATAATAACGATGAAAATGAAAAAGTATTTTTTGTATGTTGCAGCTTGCATGCTGTCTTTGGGCGGAATGATGTCCGCATGTAGTGATGACGATGATCCTTCTAATGGAAATGGTAATGGCGCTGTGGAAGAAATCGACATTACCAAAGATAACGCTTCCAACTGGTACAGCTACATGATTAACGTGGCTAATCTGTTGAAAGAAGACGCCACAACGCTTTACAATGACTGGAAAACCAGCTATAACGGAGGAGAATCCTATGCTTCGATTTTTATCAATCATAATAATTCGGCTTACTTTGGTACTGCCAATAACTGTGTCCAGCAGATTATCGAAGGTTGCTGGGATATTGCCAATGAGGTAGGCGATGCGAAAATCGGCGACCCTTACGATTTGTATGTGGACGGAAAGACACAAGACGCTTTGTATGCGGTGGAATCTTGGTTCAGCTGGCATTCCCGTGAGGACTATTCCAATAATATCATTTCCATTTACAGCGCGATTTGCGGTACGCGAGATGTAAGGGTGAATAACGATGTGATGGATTTGGCGAACTCTGCAATTGCCGCGAATTCCCTTTATAATGTAATTAAAGCCAACGATGAAAAGCTGGCGAACGATACCCGTGAAGCCATCAAGAAAGCCCATGATGCCATTCTGGCTATTCCCGCTCCTTTCCGTAGCCATATCAACAGTGCGGAAGCATTGGCAGCCCAACAGGCTTGCGCGGATTTGGCAGACCTTTTGGATAAGAGGTTACACCCTGAAATCGCGCAAAAGGAAGACGTATATAATGATGCCGTTCTGAATGAAGTCGTAAAAACCTATGTAAATGACGTGGTACTTCCTACTTACCTGGATTTGAAAGACGAAGTGGCCGTATTGTTGGAGAAAGTAAGCGCGTTGCAGAAGAACCCGACCGATGCGAACTTTAAGGCTGCCGCAGCCCAATGGATTGTAGCCCGCAAGCCGTGGGAAACAAGTGAGGCGTTCCTGTTCGGCCCCGTAGCCGATAAAGGTTTGGACCCCAATATGGATAGCTGGCCGTTGGATGCGGATGCGATTGTCAACATCCTGAATTCGGGAGACTTCACCAAATTGCAATGGAACGGCGAGTTCATTACCGATGAGAACGGTGACCCGGTAGAGAGCATTGCGTCCGCTCAGAATGTCCGTGGTTTCCATACATTGGAATTCCTTCTTTTCAAGGATGGCGATCCTCGTACGGCACCGGCTGAATAAGTCCCGGATATGACCGTGTGGGCAAATAAGTAAAGGAGGCTTTGCCGTCTCCTTTACTTATTTGTTGTGTTCTGATATTTTGTGTAAAATAAACTCTGTTGCTTATGAGATATTTAGAAAAGCGTTTGTTTCCGTTGTTGCTTGGTTCGTTGCTGTGCTGTGCTTGTGAGGGCGATACTTATGATATATTGGATATAGAAGTGCCGGGCGGTTATGAATTGTCCGCCGGTACCGCCACTGTATTTATGCGTTCTTCCAAGGCTTATGACACTCCGGCCAACTGGGTGACGGGAGCCTATAACTCACGTTTCAATAACGGAGACGGACTTTACGACGATGTCCGTACCAGCACTAACGGAACGGGCGGCGGTTTGGGCCCTGTCTATGCCGGATATTCCTGCGGCAGTTGCCATCATAACGCAGGCCGTACACGTCCTACGTTGTGGAGCGAGGGAGGATCGGGCAGTAGCGGTTTCTCTTCCATGCTGATATACATCACCCGCAAGAACGGCGCTTTCTTTCCCAATTACGGGCGTGTGCTTCACGACCAGTCCATTTATGGCGTAAAGGCGGAAGGAAAACTGAAAGTGGAATATACTTATGAGGATTTTAAGTTTCCCGACGGTACTCCTTATCAGCTTGCCAAGCCCACTTATACGATAACGGACTGGTATGCGGAAGAAATAAAACCGGAAGATTTGTTCTGTACGGTTCGTATCCCCCTGCGGCATGTGGGAATGGGACAGATGATGGCGCTCGACCCGAAAGAGATTGAGGCGCTTGCCGCCAAAAGCAATTACCCCGAATACGGCATTAGCGGACGCTGTAATTACATTACGGAGAAAGGCGTGAAAAGTTTGGGACTGTCGGGCAACAAGGCCCAGCATGCAGACCTGACCGTGGAACTGGGCTTCTCCAGCGATTTGGGAGTGACCAACAGCCGTTATCCGGAGGAAATCTGTGAAGGGCAATTGCAAATGGAGCAGGGCAGCATGATGGGGCTGTCCTACGACCAGCTGGATGTATCGGCGGAGGATATGGAGGACGTAGACCTCTATATGCAATGTCTGGGTGTGCCGGCCCGCCGCAATGTGGATGACGAACAGGTTATCAAAGGAGAGCAGAAGTTCTATGAAGCCAAATGCCACCTTTGCCATGTCACCACCTTGCATACCAAGCCGCGCGGCAGTTCTTTGTTGATAGGGACGCAGCTCCCGTGGCTGGGCGGCCAGACCATTCATCCGTATTCGGATTTCCTGCTCCACGATATGGGTTCGGAAATTATGGGTGTGGGATTGAACGACAACTATGTCAGCGGTCTGGCGCACGGCAACGAATGGCGTACCACCCCGTTGTGGGGCATCGGCTTGCAGGAGATTGTCAACGGACATACCTATTTCCTGCACGACGGCCGCGCCCGCAATCTGGTTGAGGCCATTATGTGGCACGGCGGCGAGGCGGAGGCTTCCAAGAATCTGTTTAAGAATATGAATAAGGAAGACCGTGACGCGCTGATTGCATTTATCAATTCACTATAATAACAAGTTACACAGTATTTAAATAAGAAACGATATAATCGTATGAAGAAATTAATATTATTGGCTTCGCTTGCCGCTATGCCGTTGATGGCAATGGCACAGCACGAAGAAGATACGGAGAATGGCGTGGTGTCGTTGGCCGGAAGGGAAGGCTTTACTATTTCCAGCAAGAAAGGCGACTTTGTTTTCAAACCCTATTTGCTGGTACAGACGAGCGCCAATCTGAACTGGTATGATGATGAAGGCTTGGACAAGGCCTACAATCAGGATAACTTCGCCAATTCCGGTTTCTCAGTGCCTTATGCGGTGTTGGGTTTTACGGGTAAGGCTTTCGGGAAGGTATCTTTCAACCTTTCCATCAATGCGGCGGCCAGCGGCGGCGCTTTGTTGCAGCAGGCCTGGTTCGACGTGCAGTTCAAGAAGCAGCTGGCATTGCGTGTAGGTAAGTTCAAGACGCCTTTCTCGCATGCCTACCTGACTACGCTGGGCGAGACATTGCTGCCGCAGTTGCCTGTCTCACTGACCTCTTCCGTCATCATGCCTTATTCGCTGAACGCCGTTACTCCGAACATGGCTACCGGCTTTGATCTGGGCGTGGAGCTGCACGGATTGGTAGGCGAGAAGTTCGGCTATGAGGTCGGCTTGTTCAACGGTACGGGAATCTCCGTGAATACGGCTTCAAAAACTATCAGTGACGACTGGCACATACCTTCTTTGCTTTATGCGGGCCGTCTGACTTATATGCCTAAGGGAGTGATGCCTTCCACGCAAGGTAACCCGAACCGCCTGAATGAAGACAAGATGCTTTTCGGCCTGTCCGGTTCTATCAATGTGGAGAGCGAGAATGAGAGTACGAACGATACGCGCGTCGGTTTGGAGTTTGCCATGTTGAAGAACAAGCTTTATCTGGCTGCCGAGGCGTACTATATGAATGTGGGATTCACCAAGCGGCAGAAGATTGACGAGACGTATCATTATTTGGGCGGTTATGTGCAGGGCGGTTATTTTGTGGCTCCCCGTGTTCAGGTGGCCGCGCGCTACGACTTCTTCAACCGTAACGGTACCGGTGACGACGGCTTCCTGAATATGCCGGCCGTGGGCATGAATTACTTCTTCAAGGGTTGCAACCTGAAGCTGCAGGCTATGTATCAGTATATAGCCCGTTGGGGACATGACACGCAGCTCGACCGCGATAATGATAACCTGGGTCTGGCTACGCATTCCGCTACCGTTTTGCTGCAATACACATTCTAACAGATTGAAGAAAGGATTTATCTATGAAGAACTATATTCTTTTCTTATCGCTGTTCATGTTCGTTTTCGCCTCTTGCGACGATGGCAGGCTCTATCAGGACAGGCTCATCGTGCCGGAAGAAGGGCGTGTGGTGAAGCTGCACGTGAATATGAGCGGAGTGGATACATGGCCGGACGGCTATACGGTGGTTCTTGCGGGTTTCAATGACGACAAGGAGTATTCGCTGATAGCAAAGTCCATCCCGAACAACGGGGATGTGGACATGGTAATGGCGGGTATAGGCGAAGACGTCACTTCCATCGAGCTTTGCGTGACGAACCGTATCCGTGAACGTGTCTATTCCTTTTACACACAGGACTTCTCGACAGTAGATGCCGATACCACCCGGGTGGATGCCGGAACAATCGATGCCGGCATGTTCAATGCCATTCAGCAGGGTATTTTTATTGGTAAGTCGTGTGTGGGTTGTCATGGAACCAGTACGACCGCGGCCGCCGATTTGGATTTGAAAGAGGGTGTCAGTTATAACGACCTGGTGAACCGTCCGTCCGTCATAATGCCCGAATGGATGCGTGTCAATCCGGGCAATTCCGGTGAAAGCATGTTGTATCAGATACTTTCTTCCCCTGTCAGCAAGGAGTGGGGACACGATCATTCGCAGGAAATAGAATCGTCTATAACGCTGGATATGCTTAAAGACTGGATAGACTCCGGCGCCAAAGAATAACTTCTATCAACAACAACGAAAAAAGATATTGTCATGAACAATAAACAACAAAAGCAAACAGAAAAGACCTCAACTGAAATCTTTAAATATAATGTGGAAAACGGTGTTTCGGAATATCATGTGATGATTCATGCGTGCTGTCCGGAAGATACATACGAGCAGCAGCTGAACGCGGTCGTGAATGCCTACTTCACCTTGCTCGAAGGGGAGCTTCATGGCGCCGTTGCCGTTTTCAAGCGTTATTTCCTGAGCGATGCCGCCAACCAGTCGGATATGCTGCTGGCGCTTACCACCGAGAGTTCGGACTGCGCGCTTTCCATCGTGGAGCAGCCGCCGTTGAACGGTACTAAAATAGCCTTGTGGGCATACCTGCAGTCCGGAGTACAGACAAGAGTGCTTCACAACGGGCTGTTTGAGGTGAAGCATGGCGCTTACCGCCATCTTTGGAGCGGCAATGCCTTCAATCGTGCGGCCAACTCCGAATATCAAACCCGCCTGTTGCTGAATGACTACGTGATGCAGCTTATGGAACAGGGATGCAGATTGGCGGACAACTGTATCCGTACCTGGTTCTTCGTGCAGAACGTAGACGTGAACTATGCCGGCGTGGTGAAGGCCCGCAACGAAGTGTTTGTTACGCAAAACCTGACGGAGAAGACGCATTACATATCGAGTACCGGTATCGGCGGCCGCCATGCCGATCCGAAAGTGTCGGTGCAGATGGACGCGTATGCGGTCGACGGGATAAAGCCCGGACAGGTTCATTTCCTGTATGCGCCTACGCATCTGAACCCCACTTATGAGTATGGCGTCAGTTTTGAGCGCGGCACGTATGTGGATTACGGCGACCGCCGGCAGGTCTTTATCTCCGGTACGGCAAGCATCAATAACAAAGGCGAGGTGGTGCATCCGGGAAACATCCGCCGGCAAACCGAACGTATGTGGGAAAATGTGGAGGCTCTCCTGAAGGAAGCCGGCTGCACATTCGCCGACCTGGGGCAGATGATTGTATACCTGCGCGATATGGCGGACTATGCCGTAGTGAAAGAGATGTACGACAAGCGTTTCCCCGCTACCCCCAAAGTGTTTGTCCACGCGCCGGTGTGCCGTCCGGGCTGGCTGATAGAAATGGAGTGCATGGGCGTGAAGAGGCTTGAGAATACAGAGTATGCCCCTTTCTAAAAGAGCGACCGATGTTTTGTAATTTGAAACGATTGTTTGTAAGTGTATATATCTGTCTCGTATGCTTGCTTGCCATAGCTACATTTCTGGAGCAGGCGTACGGGACGGATTTTATAGAAAAGCATATATATCATTCTTTTTGGTTTTGTTGTGTCTGGGGGATTCTGGCCGTTGCGGCTATGATGGCATCAGCCGGAAAGCGGTTGCGGAAATTTCTCCCTGCGTTGTTGTTGCATGGCTCCTTCCTCGTGATTTTGGCGGGAGCCATGATTACGTTTGCCGGCGGCCGGAAAGGATATGTACATCTTATTGCAGGGAACAAGGTAAGCAGCTTTGTGGAGCAGGAGAGCGGGCGGGAGATAGATTTGCCCTTTACATTGCTTTTGGACAGTTTTCGGGTGGAATACTATCCCGGTACGGAAGCTCCCGCGGACTATATCAGCCATATCCGCGTATTACGGCCGGGGCAGGGGGCGGACAGCTCCTCTTGCAGCCGCACCGTTTCCATGAACCGTATCTTGTCCGAACAGGGTTTCCGTTTCTATCAGTCGTCTTTCGACGAAGACAGGCAGGGCAGTTGGCTGACGGTGAACCATGACCCTTGGGGCATAGGAATTACCTATGCGGGATACATCCTGTTGGGCATCTCTATGATTGGGATGCTTTTCGGCCGCAGGGGGGAATTCCGCAGGCTGATGAACCATCCGTTGCTTAAAAAGGGGGGCGTGTTCTGCCTTCTGCTGTTGGCGGGAAGCATGCAGGTGCAGGGACGGACGCTTCCGGCCTTGAGCATCAGGCAGGCGGACAGCCTGGCTTCCGAACAGGTTATTTACCATGACAGGGTGGTGCCCTTCAATACGCTTGCCCGTGATTTCGTGATGAAACTGACGGGACGGCCGTCTTATGCGGGGTTAACTCCCGAACAGGTTATCGGCGGCTGGTTGCTGCGTCCGGAAGTGTGGCAGTACGAACCGATGATTTACATTAAGAACCGGGAATTATGCCGCCTGTTGAACCTGAAAACGTCTTACGCTTCTGTGGCCGACTTGTTTGACGGACAGCGGTACCGCTTGCAGGACTTCTGGCAGGGCGGGCGGGAAACCGGCCGGAAAATGTCTCCTCTGGAAAAGGCAATCGTGGAAACGGACGAAAAGGTGGGATTGATTCTGATGCTTCAAAAGGGTACCTTGATTCGCCCTCTGCCGAAAGACGGCGGCGTAAAGCCGCTGCCATCGCCGAAGGTACGCGCGGAGCTTATCTACAACCGTATTCCTTTCAGCAAATGCCTGTTCATGTTCAATCTGACGGTCGGTTTGCTGGCATTCTTCCATCTGGTATATTGCGGCTTGCGCCATGCTTCGGAGCGGAGCGCTTTGTCACGCCGGATAAACCGTTTGTTTGTGGCGGCACTTTATGCGGCATTCCTTTTCCAGCTCTTCGGATATGGTCTGCGCTGGTATGTGGGCGGGCGTATTCCGTTGAGCAACGGATATGAGACGATGCAGTTTATGGCCTTGTGCACGCTGCTGCTGGCGTGCTTGTTTCGCCGCAGGTTTCCGTTTACGGTTCCTTTCGGCTTTCTGCTTTCGGGATTTGCGTTGCTCGTCGCCCATTTGGGGCAGATGAATCCGCAGATTACCCCTTTGATGCCTGTACTTGTGTCTCCCTGGCTCAGCATGCACGTTTCACTGATAATGATGTCCTATGCGCTGTTCGCCTTTATGATGCTGAACGGAATACTTGCTTTGTGTATTCGCAGGCACGGGAAGATGCTGATGCTCCTCAGCCGTCTCCTGCTTTATCCGGCGAATTTCTTCCTGGGCGCGGGTATCTTTATGGGGGCTGTCTGGGCCAACGTGTCGTGGGGGCGGTATTGGGCATGGGATCCCAAAGAGGTTTGGGCGCTGATTACGTTCCTTGTGTACGGAATGGCGTTTCATGCGAAGAGCCTGCCCGCTTTCCGCAGGCCGTTGTTCTTTCACATCTATATGATTGCGGCCTTTCTTACGGTGTTGATGACCTATTTCGGAGTGAATTACATCCTGGGCGGCATGCACAGCTATGCAAACGCGTGATTGAAACGATGGTGTTACCTATTTATAATGACTGGCGTTCTTTATTATACCTATATCGGGTGATTGCGGCATTGGGCGCGATGCCGTATCTTTGCAACATCAGATTTAAAGAATGAATTAGTTAGTCATAATTACGTAACCACTTTTATGAAGATAAAAGGATCCCCGCTTTCCGATGTGATATCGTGAAGCGGGGATTTGCTTTATGGCGGACGAAGCGGAGATACCTGCCGGAGTGAAGATAGGGAGAAGGCCGTCAGGGGTGCTTGCCAAAACGGCCGGAGTTGCCCGGGAAAGGGTGCTAAGGTACGGAGTAAGCTTTATCTTCAGCTTAAAGATGTACATCTTCAGGGTAAAGATGCGTATCTCTAGGCTGAAGATATGTATCTTTAGGCTGGAGATGAAGCTCGGTCGGCGGGCCGGCATGCTTTTCTCCTGGGGGAAGACGGGGTTGGAAAGGGACTCGGGGTTCTTCTTTCGCGGAGGTTGTACGGAAGAAAGGTTGACAGGGAATTTATAAGGTGTCTTTAATATCGCTCAGTTCCACCAGCTTGTTCACAATGGCGTAGATGGTGAGGCCTGCGGGAGAGTGTATTTGCAGTTTGCGCGCAATGTTGCGGCGGTGGGTAATGACGGTATGGATGGACAGATACAGTTTGTCGGCAATCGCCTTGTTGGTCATTCCTTTTACGACGCAAGTGATGATTTCCTTTTCGCGTTGGCTGAGCGTTTCCTGTTCGCTGTCTTTTTCATCTTCTTCTTCGGTATGAAGAAGGCGGTTGATTTTTGCGGTGATTACTTCGATATCGTCACAGATGGCGATGCTTTCGTCATACTCTTTCAGAGCGTTGTTGTCAATGACGGAACATACCAATGCGATGTATTTGATGCTGTTTCTGGTATGGTCTGCCTTGAAGGAAGGCAGGTCGAACCAGCCGCCGAAAGTCGGATTTACGATTACAATGTCGGGAGTGTGCAGATGGATATAGTTCTGCAATGCTTCCGGTGACGACACCTCGATGGGGTGCGCGTTCAGGTTGGGAATGCGTTTGAGTACTGCCGCAAGACCACTTCGTACAATGACCGAAGTTTCCGCAACAACTATTTTCAAAGAAATATTATTGTTCATCTTTCAGTCTTTTTTCTATTTGTGCTACGGCGGGAACAAACATATAGTCTTCTACCTGGCAATGCGACGCGAGGTCTTGTTCACAGTTGAAGATATCGAACAGGACGGCGTTCAGAAGATTATTGTTTTCTTTTTCCGGATAGTACTTGATGATGATATTTTTCAGTTCTTTCAGTTTGGTGTCTATCTGGTTGTGCTTGCTGGCAAAAGTGGCGATGTTGTATTCGTCGGACAGCCTGCCTTGCAGCAATTGCTCTACGTACGTAAAGACGGCCTCGTTTTCGTATTCCATGTGGCGGCGCACTTCTTTGGCGTATTCGTCAAAGAATTTGAGGATGAGGTAGGCCACGTCATTATCTCTGGAGCAGTCTATGGCCTCTATCAGTTTGCGGCGCATGGCAGGCAGGTTGAAGTCGAGAAAGTAGGCGTGCGCGCGTTTCAGATAATCCATAAGCGCCGGAATAGAGAATGAATCATCATCCGCGCTGTAAGAGTATTGCTCCTCGCTGATGAAATTGGCTACGGCGAGAAAAGTGCGGTAGTCTACATTCTGGGCTTCACAGACGTCCTTTACGCTCTTGTCTCCGAATCCAAGCGACAAACCGAAGCGGCTCATCACCATTAATAAGGAGTAGTTATCGCAGATGAGGTCGCTCATCTTGTCCGTTGCCCGGTATTTATGTTGTTCATTCATTGTAAGTTATTCCTTTCTACTCTATGTTTCGGGCACAAAGTAACGGCTTTTCTTCGAGAACTGCAATCGCTATTTGTAGGTATTTTGAGCGGTATGGCGTACTAATCCGGATTGATTTTTTATCTTTGTCGAAACTAACGGTAAAACTTCTTTGCTATGAAACGGACTTTATTCGCTCTGATTGCTGTCGTTATATCTTTGGGAAGCGCCGGACCGCTTTCCGCCTGTACATCTGCCGTAATCTCCGGCAAGGTTACTCCCGACGGACGCCCCTTGCTGTGGAAGAACCGCGATACGGACTTTCCGCAAAACAGCGTGAGATATTTCTCCGGCGGGCGCTATCCGTTTGTAGCCGTTGTCAACAGTGTGGAAGATAATCCGACGGATGTGTGGATAGGTACGAACGCCGCGGGGTTCTCCGTTATGAATACGCAGTCTTATAACTTGGTCGAGGTGAAACCCGGCGAGGAGCGTGGAGAGGCCAACGGACGGGTAATGCGGCGTGCGTTGGAAGTGTGCGCTACGGTGAAGGATTTCCGTCAATTTCTCGATACGCTGTCCAAGCCCAGCCTGATAGAAGCTAACTTCGGTGTAATTGATGCCGAAGGGGGTGCCGCCATGTTCGAGGTGGATTATCATAAGTATGTGATGTACGATGCCAACGACCCTAAGGATGCGCCTTGCGGGTATATTGCACGTACCAACTTCTCTTTCTCAGGCAAGGTGAACGAGGGGGCGGGCTATGTCCGCTTCATGCAGGAGGATAAGCTGCTGATGCCGGCTTCGGCTACGGGACAGATTACGCCGCAATGGATATTCAGGGAACTTTCCCGCTCTTTCGCCAATCCGCTTTTGGGAATCGACCTGAAAAGCGGGGATTTCAACCGTCCTAAGACAACGGGGTGGTTTGTAGACCAGGATTTCATTGCGCGCGGCAGTACGGCCAGCTCGGTTGTGGTGCAGGGAGTGAAAAAGGGTGAGCGTCCCGAGCTCACTACGATGTGGACTGTCCTGGGGTATCCGCCCACCGGAGTGGCAATGCCCGTCTGGGTGAAAGGGGCGGATAAGGCTTTGCCGAGGCTTCTGCTCCGCGACGAAGCGGAGAAAGTATCTCCTTTGGGCAATTGGTCGGTGATACTGGCGGGAGATGTTTTCTCTTACGGGCAAGGTATGGGCAGCGACCGCTATATGAATTGGGAAAGGCTTTACAATGCCGATAAGAACGGATATATGCAGTTGCTGGCTCCGGTGGAGGATGAGGTGTTCCGGCGTGCCGGGACGGTGTTGAAAGAATGGCGCAAGAGAGGCAGGGCGGATATGAAAGCGATGCGGTCGCTCTACAATGAGCTGGATGCCTTTG
>UMDR01025991.1_pt1 | contig 11616 bp, 5 predicted proteins | sample 1964541 | NCBI WGS metagenome assembly UMDR01 (sample SAMEA4835999, study PRJEB28245) | human gut metagenome | biome: gut microbiome; material: fecal sample | place: Denmark | collected 2008 | reverse complement strand
GAGTGGAAATGTCTGGGAATGGTGTGAGGACTGGTCTGGAGTTTATAGTGTTACTCCTCAGAGAGACCCGTTAGGAGCTGCTGGTGGTTCTAGCCAGGTGCTCCGGGGCAGTTGCTGGATCGGCGAAGCCAGGTACTGTCGCGTGTCGTATCGTGACGGCAGCACGCCTGGCAACCGTTTCAGCATCCTCGGCTTCCGGTTAGTATGTTAGTTCCTAACCTTCCGGTCTTAAATCGAGCTAAAAAAGAGGGGAGAAGTCTTACGGAAGGTCTCCCGGAAAGGGCGGTTGTATCCGCCCAAAAGGGAGACTGGATGGGAGAAGGTGGGTGGGAAGGGCATAAAAGAATAAAAAATAGGATTATGCAAGTAAAAATTTTTACCCTTTGTGTTGAAGGAGATGAAAAAGGAGAGGGGGTATTGAATCGTTTTTTACGAAGTACCCGGATTTTCACTTAATTCGTTCGTTTATTGTAGAAAATGAGGGGAAAAAAGAGAAAGTTCAAAAGGGATTATAAAAATGAATAGATCACATATGAGGTTGTTAATAGGTATTATATTGTTGAGTTGGTTTTCTCTGGCCGAGGCTCAGCAGATTTCGGTAAAAACGTTCCGGAAATTGGAAAATGATTTGTCTGCCCGTACGGAAAATCGGCTGGATCAGAATGGGGATGTCTGCGCTCTCATCAAGGTCGTCGTGCCGGAACAGGGTTTTTATTTTGACGGGGACGGCAACGGCATTGTTACCGTAGAGCGGAAAATCGGAGAGTATTGGGTCTTTATACCTTATGGTTCCCGTTATCTTACCGTCAAACACGATAATTTGGGCGTGCTTCGGGCTTATGCTTATCCGGAACGGATCGAAAAGGCCTGTGTGTATGAGTTGGTGTTGACGACGGGACGGGTACATACGGTGGTGGAAGAGGCGGAGTTACAAAGTGGATGGCTGATTCTGCAGAGCGAGCCTTCGGGGGCGGATGTATATCTGGACGACAAATTACAGGGAACCACGCCCTTTCAGAAAAAACTGTTGCTGGGGAAATATCGTTACCGTCTGGAGTTGCCGCTTTACCATTCTGCAGCGGGAGTAGTGGAATTGACGGAGGAAGGGCGGCAGCAATTGTCCGTACCGCTTTCGCCGGCTTTTGGTTATGTGACGGTTCGTACGGAACCGGAGATGGGAGCGGAAATTATGGTGGACGGAGAAGAGAGCGGTTTAAAGACGAATGCGACGACCGCCCGTCTTTCAAGCGGAGTGCACCGGATTACGGTGAAATTGGATATGTACCAGCCGCAGGTAAAAGAGGTGGAGGTGAAGGACGGGGACACGACGGTAGTGGCTTTTACGATGCAACCGAACTTTGCCGAATTAAGTTTATCGGCTCCGGACTCAGCGGAATTGTATATTGACGGAATGTTTGTGGGAAAAGGAAAATACCGGGGGCGTTTGATGGAAGGGCTTCACGATCTGGAAGCTCGTCAGGCTTCCCACCGTTCCGATAAACGTCAGGAATTAATAAGTGCGGGAAAATCGGTGGAAATGATTTTACAGCCTCGACCGATATACGGGAAGCTGGACGTCATCACTACTCCTATGGATGCAGAAGTATGGATAGACAATCGTTCTTATGGTAAGACTCCTTTGACGGTGACGGATTTATTGATAGGCAACCGTGAAGTGGAGCTTCGTAAACAGGGGTACGCTAGCGTTCGTCGTACGGTTAAAATAGAAGAAAATAAACTTCAGACGCTTCAAGAGACGCTTTCTTCCGGCCGTAGTGTGACCCTTCAGACGGATCGGGAAGGCGATATTTTATATGTAGACGGAAAGCGGGTTGGTGTTTCTCCGCAGAAGCTGGAGTTGTCGTACGGCATCCATACAATTCGCGCCGAGCGGGGGGAACAGCATACGGAAAAGGAGCTAGAGGTAACGGAAACGGGAGGAGAGCGCGTAGTGACCTTGGGCTTTGGATTATTGTCGGGTATACGCTGGTCCTCTTCGGTAACGCCCAAGCAGAAGGAGATATTGAGTCGTTTGGTTGGGAATATGGTTCAGGTGGAGGGAGGTCGTTTTCAGATGGGTGGTACACCGGAGCAGGGAAGTGATGCTAATGATTGGGAGAAACCAGTTCATGAAGTAACGTTAAGTGATTATTATATGGGGAAGTACGAAGTGAGGCAATCGGAATGGGAGGCAGTTATGGGTAGTAATCCTTCTGGTTTTAAGGGCGATGACTTACCAGTAGAGAATGTGAGTTGGGAAGATTGTCATGAATTTATTGGGAGATTGAATGCTTTGACGGGCTTAAGTTTTAAATTGCCGACGGAGGCCCAATGGGAATATGCAGCCCGTGGCGGCAGTTTAAGCAAAGGTTATAAATTTTCGGGGAGTAATGATCTGGAGGAGGTAGGTTGGTATGGGAGTAATTCCGGGACTTATACGCATCGGGTAGGTGAAAAACAGCCGAATGAGTTAGGTTTATATGATATGAGTGGAAATGTATGGGAATGGTGTGAGGATTGGTATGGAGATTATAGTAGCGATTCTCAGAGCGATCCAATAGGTGCTGTTAGTGGTTCTTTCCGGGTGTATCGGGGCGGTAGTAGGAATAGTGGAGCTAGGCTTTGTCGTGTGTCGTACCGTCTCTACAATGCACCTAACCGCCGTAACAGCTTCCTCGGCTTTCGGTTAGTCTGTTCGTTTCCGACCTTCTGGCCTTAAATCGAGCTAAAAAAGAGGGGAAAAGTCGTACGGAAGGTCTCCCGGAAAGAGCGGTTGTAGCTGCTCAGAAGGGAAACAGGATGGGAGACGGTGGGTAGGATAGGCCAAAAAGGAGATTTAAAGGGATCTGACTTCGCAATCGGCACGCTGCTGACGAGCAACCTTTCGGGTCTAATGGCCGGAACTCTGTTCCCGAGAAAAATTTGACAAGGAAAAACAATAGTAGATTTTATCCGAACACAAGATTCGTTCATGAATACTGTGAATGTATCAGTCCTTTTGGGTAAATGAAAAAGAAAGTTTAAAAAAGGTAGGAATTCTAAAAAGAGAATATAATTTTGAAGTATAAAATGTTCGGAAGGCCAGAGAGATTCGATAGGCGGACGGACTTTTTAATGAAGATAAATTTTTTCCGATGAAAAGTGTTTTAGGAATAGTGTTATTATTTTTCGTTTCTTTGGCGGAGGCCCAGCAGATTTCAGTACAATCGTTCCGGAAACTGGAGAACGATCTTTCGGCCCGAGGGAGTGAGGGGCGTACGGACCAAAATGGAGACCGGTGTGCGATTATTAAAGTGGTGACGCCGGGAACGGACTTTGTGTTTGAACCGGATGCTTTGGGAACGATGGGGACGGTGCAGAAAACAGGGGAGATTTGGTTGTATGTACCTTATGGGGCGAAACACTTGACAATTAAACACTTGGATCTGGGTATATTGCGGAATTATGCTTATCCGGAACGAATAGAAAAGGCTTGTGTATACGAAATGATATTGACGACGGGGCGGGTGAAGACGGTTGTGGAAGAAGATGTCGGCGGACAGTGGTTGGTGATTATGGCCGAACCTCAGGAAGCAATGGTGTATATTGACGAAATCTACGAAGCCGGGGAGGCCGGACGGGTACAGAAGTTTTTACCCTTAGGACGGCATACGTACCGGGTGGATTGTGCCTTATATCATCCGGAGGCGGGACAGGTGGAACTTTCTGCCGAGAATAAACAGGAGTTATCTGTTCGCTTGCGCCCCGCATTCGGCTATGTGGAAATAAATTCGGAACCCGAAACGGGAGCCCGGGTATGGATAGACGGGGAAGAGGTGGGACGAACCCCTTATCGGAGTGAGCGCTTAAAGAGTGGGGAGCATTCTGTAGAAGTGGTAAAAGCGATGTATGCGCCAATTCGTCAGACGATAAAGGTCACGGACGGAGAGACGCTTCCACTGCGGCTGAACCTGTCGGCTAATTACGGATTACTGACCGTTACGACCGACCGGGAAGCTGAAATCTGGATCAATGATGAAAAGAAAGAACAAGGAAGATGGAACGGTCGGTTGACTGCAGGTATGTATGTGGTGGAAGCTCGTCGTCCTTCCCACCGTGTCGTTCGTCAGTCTATAGAAATAAAAGCCGGAGAAAACCGTGAGTTAACTATCGGTTCGCCTGAACCGATTTACGGAACATTAAATATCAATAGCAATCCGGGAGGAGCCGATATTCTTTTAAACGGAGAAAGTTGCGGAACGACCCCTCAGATTGTTCGGCAGGTATTGATCGGAGAGAATAGAGTGGAATTAATCAAACCGGGATATGAGAAAATAACCCGCTTTTGTACGGTGGAGGAAGGGAAAGTGTCAGCACTTGACCTGACGTTATCACCGGAGAGTGCGAAAGTTTGGAACGAGGCAGACATCGACTTTTCGGGCGTTCCTTCCTACACTTCCAGAACAAATCCCCTTATCCTGGGACAACAGGCTTATGTTTTGTTTGTCCAGCGGGAGTGTTCTCCCAGCTATACGGCCTCTGTCTTTGCTAAAGACGAAGCTCAAAGTCGTGTTTCCGGAAGGACGATAAACAAATATTACCACTTTAAAGCCCATAAAGAAACGGTTTCTGTAAGGGGATTTTACAAATATGATTTTCCTTCGAAAAAGTGGATTGCCTGTGCCCTTCCCCCTTATGCAGCCCGTACGGTAGAAGTGTCAGAAAATATAAAATTTCCGTTGGGCGAAAGTCGGGTAGATTGGGGATTAGCAGCTATGGGGAATGCTATTTTTACTTTAGGACAGGATTATATTTATCAGCCGGGGCTGGATAAATGGGCTCCTGTTCCGGTTGTATGGAGGTGGACTACAAAGTATTGGTTTCAGCATAAGATTGTTTTCTCTTCCTCGGAAAAGAATGGGTATTCGGTATCCGTATATGATCCGGAGGAAAATCGTTCGGAATTAGTGCTGACGATTCCCGCCAAGAAAGGGTATTTTGCTCATTTTGCCGTGGAGGAGGGAAAAATGTATTTTGTGGTCGGACCGGCGAACAAAAAGAAGATAAATACGGTTCAGGTATATTTTATTCATGTCGGAAAGAAAAAGGCGGAACAAATAAAGGGCGTGGACGATGCATTTTACAAAAAGTTAATGGAGTCATCGGCAGACCCATATAAAATAGAATTAAAAACAAGTAATTTATAAAGTTAGCTTGCATGAAATTTATATTATTTATGGTATTGGTTATGGGTATTTCTTTGGCGGAAGCCCAGCAGATTTCAGTACAATCGTTCCGCAAACTGGAGAACGATCTCTCGGCCCGTACGGAAAAGCGTGTAGATCAGAACGGGGACATATGTGCTATCGTCAAGGTAGTTGCACCGGAACAGGGATTTTACTTTGACGGGGACGGGAACGGGATTGTTGCGGTGGAACGGAAAATCGGGGAGTATTGGGTGTATGTTCCTTATGGCTCCCGCTATCTTACCGTAAAACACGACAAGCTGGGAGTGCTCCGGGCTTATGCTTATAAGGAGCGGATAGACAAGGCTTGTGTATACGAAATGGTATTGACGACGGGTAAGGTGATCACGACGGTGGAGAATGCCCTGACGGAACAGTGGCTAGTGATTCGGGTGGAACCTAAGGAAGCCATGGTTTATATAGACGATGTGTACGAAGCGGCTACGGAAGGGGTGGTACAGAAATACATGAAGTTCGGGCAGTATTCATACCGGATTACGGCCCCTTTGTACCGGACGGAAGCCGGTACGGTGGAAGTAAAAGCCGATCAAAAGGCGGAGTTGGATATACGGTTGAAGCCTGCTTTCGGATACCTGACTCTTACTTCACAGCCGGAAACCGGGGCAAGGGTATGGGTGGATGAGGAAGAAGTCGGACTCACTCCTTATAAAAGCGGACGTTTGAAAGAAGGAAAACACCGGATAAGGGTGGCCAAAAACTTTTTTCATCCGGTAGAACAGGAAGTGAATCTGACGGCCGGATCCACGGAAGATTTATCTCTGACCATGCCGTCGGCTTATGGCTTTCTAGCGGTCACTTCGCAACCGGAAACCGGTGCGGACGTGTATATCGACGGAGTAAAGGTGGGACAGACTCCCTATAAGAGCGAGCGTTTAAAGAGCGGAGAATACCGGGTACAAGTGGTGTGTTCGATGTATCAGCCGGTGGAGCAACTGGTGACCGTATCCGATAATCAGACAGCTACCGTAGACGCCGGACTTTCGGCTAATTTTGCTTCGGTTACCGTGACGACAGACCCGGAGGCGGAATTGTGGATCAATAATGAGCAGAAGGGGAAGGGAAAATGGAGCGGTCGGTTGAGTGCTGGGGTATGCGTTGTGGAAGCCCGCAGACCTTCCCACCGGACAGTTCGGAAATCATTGGAATTACAAGCGGGGGATACCAAGGCGATTGTGCTGGAAGCTCCTCAGCCGATTTATGGAGCTTTGAATGTCAGTTCTGTGCCCGCAGGAGCGGAGATTCGCATAGACGGGAAAAAATGGGGGAATACTCCTTTGGTACTTCCGAAAGTGTTGATTGGGGAGTGCCGGCTGGAAATTTTGAAAGAGGGATATAATTCCTATGTCCGGAATCTCCGGATTACCGAAGGAAAGCTCGAAGAAGTAAAAGCGGAACTGGAAGTTTTCCGCTTTACAGCTGCGGAATTGAATGCCAAGGGAGACTCTGCAGCCCTGCTAGGCCAATACGAAGAGGCTGCCGGTTTTTACAAGCAGGCTTGTGAACGGGGAGACGGAAGAGGATATTACAATATGGCCGTTTTATACAAAGACGGAAGGGGAGTGGAAAAAAATTCGATACAGGCTGTGCTGTTTTTTAAGCGGGCTATGGAAGCCGGGGACGAGAAAGCTTTGCAGGCGAATGGAAAATTGTTTCAAAAAGGAAAATGGAGAAAGAGGGCAGCTCCTCCTTTCTCTGTCCGCTATGGGGGAATTAGTTTTGCCTTCGGACAAAAAATATATATAGGAGGCCGGTATGGCACTGATTTTTGGGAATACGATACGGAACAGGACAAATGGTCGAAAAAAGGAAAACTGCCTCAGGAAATTTATGCTCCGGTATTTTTTGTTATCGGCGACAGGGGATATATGGGAGCGGCTTCCGGTTATAAGGGATCTCGGAAATTTTGGGAGTATAATCCGCAGACGGATAGCTGGACGGCGAAACGGGATTTTAAAGGGAATATCAGTTATAACACTTACGGATTCGCTTACCAAGGGAAAGGATATGTGGGAGAGCGGAAAAAAAACAAGTGGTGGGAATATGATCCGCGAACGGATCAATGGACGGAAAAGGGAGCTGATCCGGGAGGATATCATGGATTTTCGAATGCAGAGAAGGCCTATATTCTGGTGAATAAAAACCTTTATGAGTTGGATCCGGTAACGATGCAGAAAACGGCTGTACCGGATTATCCGGGTGCAACGCTTCATTTTGTCGGATGTGCCACTACCCAGTATTTGTATTTTTCCGGGCATATAACCGGGAAAAACAGATCCTTCTATGGCTTTGACATAAACCATAAACAATGGCAAATCTTGCCGGAAGCAGATTTTAAAGATTTCCAATGCATCTGTACCGGGCTTGGCGATAAATTGTATGTTTTTGAAGGGGAATCTACCTGGGAATACGACCCTTCGGAAATCCTGCTTCTTGAAAATAGTGGGGGAAACTCTTCGAAAACCTCCATCAATCGCAGTCAGGGAAATACGCCTCCTACCACTACGACGGAAACTAAAACATATAAGATAGGGGATTTATATGAGCGGGGAGGTTTAAAAGGTATGGTCTATCGGGTAGAAAAGGGGGGACAACACGGCTGGGCCATTTCTTTCCATCAATTAGCTGATATTTCCTGGAACGGAGCAAAAAGCTGGTGTGAAGGAAAAGGCTGGCGTTTGCCAACTCTGGAAGAAATCAAATTTTTATATTCCATAAAAAAGGCGGTTAATACTTTGTTTTCCTATCGTGGAGGTACGCCTTTAGACAAGATATATTGGACTTCTACAGCTTACGGAGGAGGACTGATGTATACCTGTAGTTTTCAAACGGGTATATGTAATAATGGAAGTAAAGACAATAAACGGGCTGTTTTTGCAGTTTATAAATTTTAAAAGCGAAACGATGAAATTACTCTTGTTGCTTTTGTTCTTTTTCACTTGGGGAGGGGTACAGGCCCAACAAATTTCGGTTCAATCTTTTCGGAAATTGGAAACCGATTTATCGGCTCGGGGAAGTGAGGGGCGTACGGACCAGAATGGGGATCGTTGTGCGATTATCAAGATCGTGACGACAGAGACCGGATTTGATTTTGATCCGGATGCTTTGGGCAGTATGGGCAGTATACAAAAGAAAGGGGAAGTCTGGTTGTATGTGCCCTATGGGGCCAGGCGACTGACGATCCGGCATGCCCGTTTGGGGATTTTGCGTGATTATCTTTATCCGGAACGGATTGAAAAGGCTTGTGTGTACGAAATGGTGCTGACAACGGGAACAATAGAAACAATTGTACACGAAATTGTACAAAAACAATATTTGGTTGTCACAACAGAACCGGAAGAGTCATTAATATATGTAGATAACGAATATGTAGGAAGCGGACAGGAAATGGTACATAAATTATTGTCTTTGGGAAAACATACCTATCGGGTGGAAGCTCCGATGTATCACACGGAAGCGGGAACGGTAGAATTGACGGCGGAAAAGAAGTCAGAACTTCGTGTCGCATTGCGTCCGGCTTTTGGATTTATTAAAATTGTTACGGAACCGGAAAACGGAGCTCAGGTGATCGTGGATGAAGAGTTGACAGCTTTGATAACCCCTTGCGTAACGGAAAAAGTGAAAAGCGGTATCCACCGGATTAAAGTGATAAAATCCATGTATCAGCCTGTTGTCCGGGAGGTAACTGTGGAAGACGGGAAAACCAGCCTGGTGCATATCGATTTGCAACCCAATTTTGCCGAGCTGACGTTAATAGGAGAAGGGGGAGCTTCTTTGTGGGTCAATGGAGAGGAGAAGGGAACGGGAAGCTGGAAAGGAAGAGTGAATGCCGGGTTGTGCAGTATCGAGCAGCGCATGCCTTTCTGTCGGACTCAACGGAAAGATATCGAAGTAAAAGCCGGAGAGGAGCTGACCTTGAAATTGGAACCGCTGGTCCGGATATATGGTATTCTGGATGTCAGCAGTGAGCCGGCGGGGGCTACTATTTATGTGGGCGAGGAGGTTTTCGGGACTACCCCCAATTTGATTCAGAAAATGGGAGTAGGAGAGCATAAGATCCGGCTAGCCCTTGAAGGGTATAAGGACGAGGAAAAAACAGTGATGATACAGGAAGGAAAAATCTGTGCCCTGAACATGGTTTTGGAAAAAGGACTTTCTCCGGAGACGGTGATGATTCAGGGAGAGGCTTTTTATCAGGCTGGTAATTATTCGGAGGCTTATATTTGTTTCCGGAAAGCTGCAGAAGCCGGAAATATTATTGCCCAGAATTGGGTCGGAATATTGTTGGAAACGGGGAAAGGCGTCAGGGAAAGTAAAGTACAGGCGGCTAATTGGTATCGGCGGGCGGCTTTGCAAGGGAATGCGGATGCTCAATATCATTTAGGGCGTCTGTATGAAAACGGAGAAGGGGTGGAAAGAGACCCGGCTCAGGCAGATTCCTGGTATGAGAAAGCGGCTGCTCAGGGGCAGGAAAAGGCTGCGGCTGCTTTAAAGCGAAGGAGGGGAGAGAGGGATACTTTCGTTTGTGGTGCTGTTTTTGTGGATCCCCGCGATGGACAACAGTATCCGACGATACAAATCGGGAACCAATGCTGGATGGCTAAAAATATGAATGTCGGGGAATGGGTAAAAATTCGGGACGTACAGACCCATCGGAAAGCAGGTATACAGAAGTTTGCATACGGGGATCAGCAGGCGAACAATGAGGTTTATGGCGGATTGTACACCTGGTGGGAAGCGATGTTCGGAGAGAGCACAAGCGGCATTAAATATGTAGAAGGCAGTTGGACGGAAATTCAGGGGATTTGCCCGGATGGATGGCATATACCCAGTGAAGCGGAATGGAACATGTTAGCGGGAAATTCACTCGGGCAACTGATACAAGGGATGCTTGCCGGAGGTTACCGTTCCCCGGAAGGAAGTTTTTTAAAGGCCAGTGCATACGGGTATTGGTGGTTGTCTACTTCTGTGAATAGTAATGAAGCTTATGGATTGGAACTGGAGTCTAACAGGAAAAAATATAAATTGAGTAAAAAAAGTGGAGAAAAAGAAAGGGGATTTAGTGTGCGTTGCATTCGTAATTAATATAAAACCGAGATAATATGAAAAAGACAGTCGTTATTTTGCTATTGGTTTTTCTGCCTTTTTTGGTGTGGAGTCAGAGTAAAAGAGAATTGGAAGAGTTTGCCCGTAAACAAGAACAGGAACGGGAACAGTTAAAACAGGAACAGAAAAAGGGGCTTAGCGATTTGCTTGCTGAGTATGAGAAATATGTGAAAGCCGAACAGGAAGCTTATGCTGCTTTTAAAAAGCAGGTGGAGAAGGAATGGGGAAAAGGAAATGCCGTAGAAAGTACCAATAAAGATTGGGTAGAATATTCGGATGACCATAAAAGCCGGACTGTGGTGGATTTTGAAAAAGGGGAAGCGAAAATAGAAATAATTGTAGGAGGGAATGAGGTACAGGATACGGGGGAATTAAAACGGAAATTGGAAGAAGAGGTGACCCGTTTGATGGAGAACAGGGGGACTTCTAAAGATTACGATACGGAATACGAGAAACGGCGGCAATTGAGTGAAGAACCGGTATTGGCAGGGCAGGTGGAGACCCCGGAAGGCGGAAAAATTTCCAAGGAAAATCTTCCGGAAGCGGTGAAAGAAATTGTAGAAAAAGGAGAGCCCAAAATCGAAAAAGTAAAAGGAGAAGACGGGGAAGAGCGGGAAGTCGTTGTATTTTCCCTGCCTTTAGCTCCCGATCATATCCAGGTAAGGGCCAAACGCTATGAAACAGAGGTGGAGAACTTTTGCCGGAAATACAGCTTTGATCCGGCTTTGGTATATGCGGTTATTCATACGGAATCTTATTTTAATCCCAAGGCTAAATCTTACGTTCCGGCTTACGGTTTGATGCAAATCGTGCCCCATTATGCAGGCAAAGACGCTTATCGCTATGTTTACGGAAAAGACAAACGTCCTACCGCTAATTATTTGTACGAACCTCATAATAATGTTGAATTGGGGACTGCTTATTTGCATCTATTGTATACGCGTTCTTTTCAGCAGGTAAAGGATTCCAAAAGCCGGATGTTGTGCGTGATTGCCGCCTATAATACGGGAGCTGGCAACGTAAGCCGGGCTTTTACCGGCAATACTCGCTTAAGCAATGCTATTTCCAAAATAAACAGCTACAGTTACGAGGATTTGTATGCTTATCTTTCCAAGCGGTTGCCGGCACAGGAAACCCGGGATTATATCCGGAAAGTAACAGAGAGAATGCAGCAATATAAGGAATGGAGATAAACCCAGAGACGGTGTTGTTTATCTTAAGGTAGATTTAATTTGCTTCTTTATTTTTTCTCAGGTATTCCTCCGCC
>UMDR01005262.1_pt1 | contig 11734 bp, 9 predicted proteins | sample 1964541 | NCBI WGS metagenome assembly UMDR01 (sample SAMEA4835999, study PRJEB28245) | human gut metagenome | biome: gut microbiome; material: fecal sample | place: Denmark | collected 2008 | reverse complement strand
TTCTAAGAAAACGAATAACTATTCCTCGCGGGAAAACATTAATATTAAGACTGTGTTAAAATGCATTCTTTACATGCAAGAATACGTATTCTTACACTTAAGAAATTAATAGTTTGTCCGGACAGAAAGCAATACTTGAAAAAGGCAATTAACAATGTTAAAAAAAAGAGAGGCATTCTGATATTGAACACCTCTCTTCTTCATATTTCTTAAATGATAGGATTTTTAGAGAATTTCCAGTTGCTTGAAGCATTTCACCAACTTATCTACCGCAGAATCTATCTGTTCTTTCGTATGCGTAGCCATCAACGCAACACGCACCAATGTATCTTGAGGTGCACATGCCGGCGGAATAACCGGATTAATAAACACACCTTCATCAAATGCAAACTTGGTAACCATGAAAGTTTTGTCTGTATCGCGTACATAAAGCGGTATGATAGGAGACTCCGTAGCACCAATCTCAAAACCGGCTTCACGGAAACGTTTCAATGCATAATTCGTAGCTTCCCACAACGCTTCAAGTCTTTCCGGTTCATTCTGGATAATATGCAGAGCTTCTAAAGCAGAAGCCGTAGCAGCCGGAGTATTGGAAGCACTGAAAATATAAGTACGTGCAGTATGGCGCAACCAGTTAATGATCGACTCGTCAGCCGCAATAAAACCGCCGATAGAAGCCAACGATTTACTGAAAGTACCCATAATCAGGTCGATTTCGTCTGTCAGACCGAAATGGTCGCAAACGCCGCGTCCCTGTTTTCCGAATACACCCAATCCATGAGCTTCGTCCACCATGATAGTAGCATTATATTTATGTTTCAAACGCACTATTTCGGGCAAATTAGCTAAATCACCTTCCATAGAGAATACACCATCCACGATAATCAGCTTTACAGAATCCGGATTACACTTTTGAAGCTGTTTCTCCAGATCGGCCATATCATTGTGTTTGTACTTCAAATTCTGAGAGAATGATAAACGACGTCCGTCTACGATAGAAGCGTGATCGCGGTCATCACAAATAATATAATCATTACGATCAGTCAAACAAGCTATTACACCAGAATTCACTGTGAATCCGGTAGAGAAACAAAGGGCATCTTCTTTACCGACAAAAGCAGCCAATTCTTTCTCTAACTTCACATGCAAGTCGAGCGTACCATTCAGGAAGCGTGAACCGGCACAACCGGAACCGTATTTTTTCATAGCTTTAATACCAGCTTCAATAACTCTTTCGTCTCCGGTAAGGCCGGTATATGCGTTTGAGCCGAACATCAGAACTTTGTGTCCGCCCATATTCACCTCTGTACCTTGTTTCCCTTCTATCTCACGAAAATAGGGGTATACGCCCATTGCCATATACTGTTGTGGCAAGTCGTATTTAGCTAACTTCTCTTGTAATAATCCCATGAATTGTTATTTATTATTCGCTTATTGGTTACTGATAGACAACAGTCCAAATCCTTTTTATCCTTAATAACTGTTTAAAACAGGGGGCAAAGATAACAAAATTTGTTTTCAGCTGTTCTTTTTAGTAGAAAAAATATGCTCTTTATGCTTTTGGAGAGATGAGGAGACTTAAAATTTAGAAATTTATATTACTTTTGTCGATCACAATCGATAAAAATATAGCATGAACGAAAACATGAAGAAATTAATATTCATCGTCAATCCGATTTCAGGCACACAGAGTAAGGAGCTTATTCTTAATCTATTAGATGAAAAAATAGATAAGGAGAAGTATATTTGGGATGTGGTGTATACAAAAAGAGCCGGTCATGCCATAGAGATTGCTGCCCAAGCTGCGGAAATGAAAACCGATGTAGTGGTAGCTATCGGTGGTGACGGAACGATCAACGAGATAGGACGCTCGCTGGTACATACGGAAACAGCACTCGGCATCATCCCATGCGGATCGGGCAACGGACTTGCAAGACATCTGCATATCCCGATGGAGCCTAAAAAGGCATTGGAGATAATCAACGACGGGATATGCGACATTATAGATTATGGTAAGATCAACGGTACAGATTTTTTTTGTACTTGCGGAGTAGGATTCGACGCTTTCGTCAGTCTGAAATTTGCCAATGCCGGAAAACGCGGATTATTGACCTATCTGGAAAAAACATTGCAGGAGAGTCTGACTTATCAACCCGAAACTTACGAACTGGAAACCGAAGACGGTACCTATAAATATAAGGCATTTCTCATTGCATGCGGGAATGCGTCACAATATGGCAACAACGCCTATATAGCACCACAAGCCACCCTGACAGACGGTCTTCTGGATGTTACCATTCTTGAACCGTTCACCGTTCTGGACGTACCGTCGCTCGCCTTCCAACTGTTCAATAAAACCATCGATCAAAATAGCCGTATCAAAACTTTCCGTTGTAAAAACTTGCGCATTCATCGTTCCAAACCGGGAGTCATTCATTTTGACGGTGATCCGATGCAGGCTGATGAGAATGTAAACATCAAAATTATACAAAAAGGGTTACGGGTTATCGTGCCCAAAACAACCGTGGAAAAAGACAATGCAAATGTATTGCAGAGGGCACAGGAATACGTAAACGGCATTAGAATGATCAACGAAGCTATTGTAGACAACATTACCCACAAAAATCAGAAAATTATTAAGAAATTAACCCGAAAGGATTAAGAATTTGTGTACTTTTGCAAAATTGTAAAATAGTAAATCGTCTAATTGTAAATTAAGGATATGTTTAGAACACACACGTGTGGAGAACTTAGAATCTCTGATGTAAACAAGCAAGTAACGCTGTCCGGATGGGTACAGCGCAGCCGTAAAATGGGAGGTATGACTTTTATTGATCTCCGCGATCGCTACGGCATCACTCAATTGGTTTTCAACGAAGAAGTAAACGCCGAACTATGTGAACAAGCTAACAAACTGGGACGCGAATTCGTTATCCAGATAACCGGAGTTGTAAACGAACGTTTCAGCAAAAACTCAAATATTCCTACGGGAGATATCGAAATCATCGTATCGGAACTGAATATTCTAAATGCAGCCGTAACTCCTCCTTTTACGATTGAAGATAATACGGACGGGGGAGATGACATCCGTATGAAATACCGTTATCTCGATCTGCGTCGTAATGCCGTTCGTTCCAATTTGGAATTGCGCCATAAAATGACAATAGAGGTACGTAAATATCTGGACGAACAAGGGTTTATCGAAGTAGAAACTCCGGTATTGGTAGGTTCTACTCCCGAAGGCGCCCGCGATTTTGTAGTTCCCTCACGTATGAATCCGGGACAGTTTTATGCTTTGCCCCAATCTCCGCAGACTTTAAAGCAACTGTTAATGGTGGCCGGCTTCGACCGTTATTTCCAGATTGCAAAATGTTTCCGTGACGAAGACCTTCGCGCCGACCGTCAACCGGAATTTACCCAGATAGACTGCGAGATGAGCTTCGTTGAACAAGAAGACATTATCGCTACATTCGAAGGCATGGCAAAACATCTGTTCAAAACACTTCGTGGAGTGGAACTGACAGAGCCGTTTATACGCATGCCTTGGAGCGATGCCATGAAATATTACGGCAGTGACAAACCGGACCTGCGTTTCGGAATGAAATTCGTAGAGTTGATGGATATCATGAAAGGTCACGGCTTTTCCGTATTCGACAATGCGACCTATATCGGCGGTATTTGTGCCGAAGGTGCTGCAAGTTATACCCGTAAGCAATTGGATGCATTGACGGAATTCGTAAAAAGACCGCAAATCGGTGCCAAAGGAATGGTATATGCACGTGTAGAAGCCGATGGTACGGTAAAATCGAGTGTTGACAAATTCTATACACAAGAGGTGCTTCAGCAGATGAAAGAAGCTTTTGGAGCTAAACCGGGCGATTTGATTTTGATACTGTCCGGCGATGATACCATGAAGACCCGGAAACAACTTTGTGAACTGCGTCTTGAAATGGGTAAGCAGTTGGGATTGCGTGATAAGAACAAGTTTGCTTGTCTTTGGGTAATAGATTTCCCGATGTTTGAATGGAGTGAAGAAGAAGGCCGTCTGATGGCGATGCACCATCCGTTTACGCATCCGAAAGACGAAGATATCCATCTGTTGGATACCGATCCGGCTGCTGTTCGCGCAGATGCTTATGATATGGTTGTCAATGGTGTGGAAGTAGGAGGCGGGTCAATCCGTATCCACGACGCACAACTACAGGCAAAGATGTTCGAAATCTTGGGCTTTACCCCCGAAAAGGCACAAGAACAGTTTGGCTTCCTGATGAATGCATTCAAATTCGGCGCTCCTCCTCACGGCGGTTTGGCTTACGGTCTCGACCGTTGGGTATCGCTCTTTGCAGGTCTGGATTCAATCCGCGATTGTATTGCATTCCCGAAAAACAATTCCGGTCGTGATGTGATGTTGGATGCTCCGGCAGCACTCGATCCGTCACAACTTGATGAACTGAATCTGATCGTAGATATCAAGGAATAAGTGAAAGAGTCTGTACGCATCTTTCGTTTTGCCGTAATAGGTACGCTCAATGCTTTGATTACAGCATTCATCATTTGGCTGATGATGAAGAAGTTGTCGTACGATTACATTCCTGCCAATATCACTGCGTATATTATAGCCCAAATACACAATTTTATTTGGTGCAAATATTGGATATTTCCCACCGAAAGCAGAAAGAACAGCCTTTGGAAACAGATGCTGTTCTTTGGTATGGCTTTCGGTATAGCATATAGTGCGCAGTTCCTATTTCTTATTTCATTGGTAGAAGCAGGGGATGTAAATGAGTACTTAGCCCAATTCTTAGGTTTATTTATCTATGGAACAGTCAATTTTATAACAAACAAAAAAATTACTTTTCGATAGTCATTCACTACAGAGAATATACAGAGGGCACAGAATTTTAGTTGTACAGCAACCAAAAATCTGTGCCCTCTGTGTATATATACTGTGAAACGAAAGATCAGTCCAGGAACCGTTTTGTCAGTCCGCCATATTCGTCTATTCTTCTGTCGCGCAAGAACGGCCACCAACGGCGCACATTTTCCGAACGCTCCATATCAACTTCTACAACTATATTCTCTGTACGGTCATTGGAAGCTTGCGCCAGCAATTCTCCTTGAGGACCGGCAACAAAGCTGTTTCCCCAAAAAAGGATTCCATCCGTACGCATCGAAGGATCAGGTTCATGCCCCACACGGTTAACAGAAATAACCGGAATGCCGTTTGCTACGGCATGAGCACGTTGAGAGATAATCCATGCATTGAGCTGGCGGATCTTCTCATCATCGGCGTCCGAACTTTCCCAACCGATGGCAGTAGGATAAATCAGCAATTCCGCTCCTTTCAAGGCCATGAGTCGGGCTGCTTCCGGATACCACTGGTCCCAGCATACAAGCACGCCAAGTTTACCCAAAGAGGTTCGGACAGGTTCGAAGCCGATATCTCCGGGAGTAAAATAAAACTTCTCATAATAGGCCGGATCATCGGGGATATGCATCTTCCGGTATTTTCCGGCTATACTGCCATCACTGTCGAAAACGACCGCCGTATTATGATACAATCCCGGAGCACGTTTTTCAAATAAAGAAGTTACCAAAACGACCCCGTTAGCGGCAGCCAACTCCGAATAAAATCCGGTAGAAGGGCCGGGAATAGATTCCGCTAAATCAAAAACAAGGGTATTTTCCGTTTGGCAAAAATAAAGGGAGTTGTGCAACTCTTGCAACACAATCAGCTGTGCACCACGTGCAGCACACGCTTCTATGCTCTTAGCTAAATTCATCAGATTCGTTCTGATGTCCGAAGTATTGGCTTGCTGAATCAAACCGACTTGTATCTTTCTCATCTATATCAATATATTTACGATTGAACAATCAAAGCTATTTACGATTGGACAATTTACGATTTACGATTGGAGTTACTATTTTAGGACGCCGAGGGGGTATTGCATGGTGACGCAATGCAAGGAACCGTGTTGCTTAATCAAAGGGCGACAGTCGATGCCTACCATCTGATATCCGGGAAAAGCCTCTTGCAAAACCTCACAAGCACGCCTGTCATTCTCCGGTTGATTATAAGTAGGATAGAGGATAGTCCCATTCAGTATCAAGAAATTAGCATATGTGGCAGGTAACCGTTCTCCCTCTTCCACTACTTTATCGGCCATTGGCAAAGCTAACAGACGATAAGGTTCACCGTTCAATGTACGGAATGAATGAAGCTGCTCTTCCATAGCCTGCAGAGCTTCATAATGCTCATCCGTTTCATCTTCACATTGCACATAGACAATGGTATCGGCGGGGCAAAACCGTGCCAATGTATCGATATGGCTATCCGTATCGTCACCGGCCAGATATCCGTCATCCAACCATAATATTTGCCGAACTTGAAAAACATTTTTCAGATACTCTTCAATTTCCACTTTATTTTTTTGTCCGTTACGGTTGGGAGACAACAGGCATTCGGAGGTAGTAAGCAAAGCTCCCATACCGTCACTCTCGATAGATCCCCCTTCGAGCACAAAACCGAGACGATTGACATAACGCCCTTTCAGAATTCCATTTTCAACAGCATGACGAGTAATCTGATTATCAAGATGGGAAGCAAACTTCAATCCCCATCCGTTAAAAGTGAAATCGAGTAGGGAAGGCCCGTCTGCATCCATCATGGTAATGGCTCCGTGATCACGCGCCCATGTATCATTCGTTCCGCATTCCAGAAAACGGACATTCTCCATATTCACAATAGCGGCAATCTGCTTTTTCACCTCTTCCGGTTCAGGGGTGACAATCAATAACAACTCTCTTTCCGCTATCTCCCGGGCTATATCGATAAAACACTTCTGCACTTCCTCCAACATATATGCCCAATCCGTCTCTGCATGAGGCCAAGTTAATTGTACTCCGCTTTGAGGATACCACTCAGCGGGAAGAAAAGGCTTCCGCACCTCCATCTGCTGATCGGCTACCTTGCCAAAATTCAATTGTAAATCTTTCTCCGAACCTCCTGTACGGGGAAGTCCTACTAAAATTCCCATCTGCCTGATTTATTTTTTTAATTTATGAAATCTATTGTTTGGGCTTACGGTCAAAGAACAGATTCTTGGAAGAAGCACTGACAGGTATGGCATACACCTGTTTACAGCCTTTCAACCAGTCAAGCCGTTGTGCCGCCAATCCCGCAGAGAACATCACACGTGTATCTACACGCATATCGGCTGCTGTGGCACAGGCAGAACCGATAGCAATGCCGACATCGACGCTGTTGATAGCACAAGGCACTCCTTCTGCACGACCGGCACAAGTGGCATATCCGCAATGTCCGCAGTTCAAACCCTGAGCCTGTTCATGCGTACCTATCAGCACAATGCCCTCTGCACTCAATATGTTATCGGCATCCCGAAGAAAAAATTTCATACCATGTTCTTCTACCATTGCAACCATCTTATCGGAAAGTACTTTTACATCATCCCCTGTAACCAAAGCAACTTCTATTATATCCACTCCCTTTCCTTTCGGAGCCGTACGGGCTGCTGTCATCATCTGACGTGCCACATCAAGCACATGTTCATGACGAATATCTCGTTCGTTCTGTATCATAATCTCTTTTTTAAAATTCACTAAGCAAAGATAAAGATAAAAATGTAACGGAAAAAAGAATTAATTCTTTATCTAACAGAGAATCCCCTTTACTGTTTGCTTATAATGCAAAGAGTATAGCCAATCCAAGATAAATTAACCTGAGTTCGACATAACTTTTGTCTCGCATGATTAAGAAGAAGCTATACAGCATAATTCTTATAACGAATCAGAATTAAATGAAAACATAAAAAAAACGCAGATTTACACAAAGAGCAAAATCACATTTGCGATCATTTGTATAAATCTACGCTTTTTTATTATCAGTATATACGCAGACGGTAGGGGTTATTTAAAATAACTATCCATCCACACCAAACGCTCCTGATACCATTTACTGATTTGTGCCAAAGAGGTGTAGCAACTGCTGTTAGACGGTATTGCCGGCCATCTCTTAAAGTCCTTCTCGTAGGCTTCCTGTGATATTTGCGACATAAAATCCGAGAAACGTCCGATTACATTATTGTAGCTCAACGCATTCATCTTAAGATAATTCCAACGTGCAACAATTTCCGGTTGGAAAGCCGCATAAAACATATTCCAAAAGCGTTTGCCGCTCTCGCCGGGCTCGGGAGAGTTCAGTACGCTTCCCGAACTGGACAACAGCTTACTCCCGTTCCAATACAATCCCAATATCGTATCCATATCATACCACTGGAAATACCAGATACTTCCATCCCATGTGCACATCGATAGATTTTTATCGACATCATCGTCGGCATAAAATGCCTCCAGAATAATATAATAATCCATCATTGCATCTTTATTGAAATAATTGTTGAATCCGCTTTTGAAAGCACTCGCATTATTTTTCACTGAATTGAACCAATCCAACGGACGGGAAATCTTTTTTACGATATCTGCCGGAATATCACCGGCTCCACTGACTCCGTCGATTTTAGGATTCTTCATCTCCCAGTTACTTGATACAAATGCATAAAAATTGTTATGCTCTTCCGCTTTCAGCAAAATATGATTGTAATTCGACTTTGTCATACAGTAATTATCACGATGTACCTTCAAATTCCAGGTATAAAGACCATAATACTCATCGTTAATATACAGCTCTATGGGAAACCCGTCAATATGTCCTTTAGCTCCGTTATCCAGTATATTACCTTTTACATTATCTCCCCAACCCGAACGCCACGGACGTTGCTTCTCAAACGGCAGTGTATAGGCAACATCGTCTACAACACGCCCCATACAAACGTTTCTTGCCTGCGTAGCATCTATATAATTGGCCTTTAAATGATAAGAATCCATCGGTATCCAGTCTCCAAATTTTATTTTTCGGTCGAGATCGATAGAGAAATTCTTTTTAGGATATGACATCGAAGAAGAACCCTGATAGGTTATCTCTATTTCCGACTTAAAACCGTAACCGTTGCCACCATTATAAGTCAGCTTGGCAGTAACGGGATAATCTTTTGTCACGTTATTCAGATTCACATCGATATTAACCTGTCCCAAACCTTCCGGAGGAAGAATAGAAGTGTATTTTTTATCTTTCAGTTCCTGATACTCCGAAAATGAGGCAGTGGCATCCTGCAAATCACTTAGAGACGTTTCGTTTGCTTCTAATTGTTTCTTAAGATCGATGATGCAGTTTACCAGACTGTCATTCGTCTTTTTCAACGCACCGATCGACTTCTGAAAATCCTCGGAATTGCTGTTCAAAGCATATTCCGCATATTTTGCATAAGGCACGCTGCCCAATTCCGTGGCACTGATCTCTTCGTAGCCGTTCCCTCTATCGAGTTTGATCTTAATCGATTGGTTTTGAGCGCTCCAGTCGATCTTTTCAAATGTACCGAAAACACGGCTTCCGTTACCAATAACCATATTTATATATCCCGTGGCCGATGTAGTGAGCTGGTGGGTTTCCTTATATGCCACCTGATTGTCCGACATAATTGTAACCTGTAACGTCACGCTCTGTTCTTTTATAACCATCCCTGAAGCGTCCCGCAAAACGGCTTGATAATTAAATCCTTTCTGAGGATCGATTGCAAACATATTCAGGCTGATGAAAAAGCTGATCAATAAGAAAATGTGTTTCATAGTTTTATGATTTTTTTTATTACTACTGTTTTACCGTTGATATCGGTTAATTTTACACTGTAAATACCGGAAGTTAAAGAAGATACATTATACGTAGAAGGAGACTTCAGTATATTGAACTGTCTTGCCAATACTCCATTGAGTGAATAGATACTGATAGAAGCCATAGAAGCAGACGGAGGGATGGAGATATTCAAATAATCGCCGACCGGAGAAGGCCATATCACGGTTTTCTCCTGCCACTCATCAGTCTCCAACCCCACAGACGAGCTTAGATCGATATAAGACAAGATTCCCTGAACGATCATACAGTCATCTGTTTGATAATAACCTCCGACAACTTCCCCTATAACCCAAGACGCCGCAGGAGACTCCCTCCCGGCAGGTGCAACAAGCTGTTGTGCATAGACCGAAGAAGCATACAGGCAACCTAAAATACCTAATAGAGGTATGCAAATGTGTTTCATAATAAAAAGATTTAATTGTTATGGTAGTAATACATATGAATAGTAGAAACACCCCATACCGATTAATCTTATTTAACTGTTTATCGATAATTACTTACCGTATTTGCACAAATGTGCCCCGTATGGCTAACATTTTTTCTCCGTCTTTCTGATAAATTCTTCGTGAAGATTCACAAATAAAGTATAAAGAAGCGCCATATTTTTCCTACCTTTGCCGAAAAGACTGATTATTAAGACATAAATGCTACAAATAAATAACGCATGTATTGCTTTCGGAGAAGACGTGCTTTTTTCCGGCTTTTGCATGCAAGTACGCAAAGGCGAGACGGCTTGCATTGCGGGAGAGTCGGGTAAGGGAAAAACATCGCTTCTTAACGCCATTATGGGATTTGTACCGTTACGTGAAGGAACAATCACCGTAGGCGATTTGGAATTAAATAAGAGTACCATTGACATCATTCGCCGCCAGACAGCCTGGATTCCCCAAGAACTGGCACTGCCCGTTGAATGGGTAAAGGAGATGGTGCGGCTTCCGTTTGAACTGAAAGCTAACAAAAACAATCCTTTCTCGAAGAAAATGCTGTTCGACTGCTTTGCAGAATTGGGATTGGATGAAGAACTGTATAACAAGCGGGTAGGGGAAGTATCCGGCGGGCAACGGCAACGCATTATGATAGCCGTGGCCGCCCTATTAAAAAAGCCGCTGATTATAGTAGACGAACCCACCTCGGCGCTCGATTCCGAATCTGCAGATAAAGTATTGGCTTTTTTATGCAGACAAGCCGAACAAGGAGCTGCTGTTTTAGCCGTATCCCATAGCAAAGCCTTCGCCCACGGCTGTAATCAGATAATCACATTATAAAATCAGATAATCACAATTATTAAAGGGATGTAATCTCAATCGTCTAACCGTCAACCGTTCAATCGTAAATATTTTCATGGGAACAATAGATATATCTTACCTTAGCCTGCTTACCGGCTTGCTTCTGCTGATCATACCGGTGTTTTATTTGTGGAAATTCAAAACCGGTCTGTTAAAAGCCACCCTTATCGGCACGGCACGCATGATCGTACAGCTTTTCCTGATCGGGATGTATCTGAAATACTTATTCCTGTGGAATAACCCGTGGATAAACTTTCTGTGGGTAATCATTATGATATTCGTAGCCGGACAAACGGCCCTTTCGCGTACCGGATTAAAACGGAAAATACTGTTGATTCCCATCAGTGTGGGCTTTCTATGTAGTGTGGTTCTGGTAGGAATGTACTTTATCGGTATAGTACTTCAACTGGACAATGTATTCAGCGCCCAATACTTCATTCCTATTTTCGGCATTCTGATGGGAAACATGCTTTCGAGCAATGTCATCGCCTTGAACACCTATTACAGCGGTCTGAAACGGGAAGAGCAACTCTATTGCTATCTGCTCGGCAACGGAGCGACACGTCAGGAAGCACAAGCTCCTTTCATCCGGCAGGCGATCATAAAAGCTTTCAGCCCTCTGATAGCCAATATCGCCGTAATGGGATTGGTGGCATTACCGGGCACAATGATCGGACAGATA
>UMDR01018924.1_pt1 | contig 11737 bp, 12 predicted proteins | sample 1964541 | NCBI WGS metagenome assembly UMDR01 (sample SAMEA4835999, study PRJEB28245) | human gut metagenome | biome: gut microbiome; material: fecal sample | place: Denmark | collected 2008 | reverse complement strand
GCGGAGAAGGGTTAGCCTTTCCGGCGGGGATCTGAAGCTTGATTAATCCTAAAATTTTCTTTTTAGTCTTAGCCATTTTCATACCTCTGTTTAGGTTCGTGGTTTTTCCAGACCATGGCTGGTCTCCCACGAAGTTACATTTTTATGCGATTCGCATCTCAAAAGAACAGAGTCGCCCCTTTGAGAGTCGCCTTTGTATAGCACATCCGATTCATTTTGCAAGCGTTTTTTTCAAAAATTTTGCGATTCAAGCCTTTGATTCGATTCAGAAAAAGGCTCCTTTGCGGAGCCTTTTTTTTCACTTCAGTTCCGAAGTGCAGTGCGGACAGCGCACCGCCTTAACGGGAATTTCTTCGCAACAGTACGGACAGGCCTTCGTTACCGGTTCCTTTTTCGCTTCTTCGGCCGCTTCCTGCCTGAGCATCTTGGCCTGCAGTTCGTTAATGGCCTTAATCAGAATAAACACGGCAAAGGCCACGATAATAAAACTGATAAGCGCATTGACGAACAGACCCACGTTAAGCGTCACGGCGCCGGCCTTCTGCGCTGCATCCAGCGAAGCGTAGGGCGCTGCCGTTACCCCTTCCTTCAAAACCACAAACAGATTGGTAAAATCGACCTTGCCGAGCAACAGCCCGATTGGGGGCATAATAACGTCTTTAACCAGAGAGTCGACGATTTTGCCGAAAGCGGCGCCGATAATGATACCGACGGCCATGTCAATGACATTGCCGCGCATGGCGAATTTTTTAAATTCATTAAAGAAACTTTTGAACATTGCCTTCTTCCCTAAAAAAATAAACCGCCGGATTTTAATCCCGGCGGTTTCAGACTTTCCTAAACCTTTTCAACCTGGCTGAATTCCAGCTCAACCGGAGTCGAACGTCCGAAAATCGAAACGGAAACTTTCAGACGAGCCTTCTCAAGGTCAACCTCTTCAACCAAACCGACAAAGGAAGCGAACGGGCCGTCGGTTACCCTGATTTGCTCGCCGACCTCATAATCGACAACCGTCTGCGGCCTTTCAACGCCTTCCTGCATCTGAGTAATAATACGTTTGGCCTCGGCTTCGGAAATCGGCTGCGGCTTATTGCGGCTGCCCAGAAAACCGGTAACGCGCGGCGTATTCATAACCGCATGCCAGGTATCGTCGGACATTTCCATTTTAATCAGCACATAACCCGGAAAAAACTTGCGTTCCGAATTGACCTTCGAACCTTTTTTAACCTCGACGACATCTTCGGTCGGAACCAGAACGTCAAGAATCTTATCTTCCATTTTTTTCAAAACAGCCTGTTCTTTAATCGATTCGGCAACCTTCTTCTCCGAACCGGAATAAACATGAAGAACATACCAACGTGCAGTCATAAACTATACTCCAAGACCAAATATTAATTTAACAACCCAGCCGAAAATCTGATCGACGAAGAAAAAGAAAGTCGCGGCAATCGCCACCAGGATAATAACCATTATCGAGGTCTGCATAACTTCCTTGCGGGTCGGCCAGGTAACCTTTTTAATTTCCTGTTTTACCTGTCTGAAAAACTGAATCGGACTAATTTTTGCCATAGATCCTATCCATCTGAAAAATTGCAACAAAGCCAGCCCCGCCCGCGTCGTTAACCGGTCTTTTCAAAAAACATGTCGAAATTATACGGCAAAATGACGGGGATAGGCTGTCTGATTTACCGGAAACATAAACTATTAAACAAAAGATTGCAATACTTTTTTCTCAGGGTTCCAATTTTGGTTAAAAAAGGACGTCTGGCAAACGCCCATATGCGTTACCGCCTCTGCCCGCCAGATTTTTCTTGACTTTGAGCAAACTCTAAGGCTTAAATTAATCACTGTCACACAACGGGAGAAAGTTTATGGGATACTCAATCGGCCAAGTTGCCAAAAAAACCGGCTTAAGCGTACATACGCTCCGATACTACGAAAAAGAAGGCCTGCTGCCTTTCGTCAGAAAAAACAGTTCCGGCCTGCGGGTCTTTTCCGATTCCGACCTCGGCTGGCTTGAACTCATCGAATGCCTGAAAGCCACCGGCCTGCACCTCAAAGGTATCAAACAGTACATCGACTGGTACATTGAAGGCGATTCAACTCTGCAACTGCGGCTGGATATGTTCAGACAGCAGAAAATCCGTATTGAAGAGCAAATGGCCGAACTGCAGAAACATATGAACAAGATTAACTACAAAATTGAACTTTACACCAAAGCCGTCGCCGCCGGCACGCTGCACCCGGAAAAGAAATCCGCCTGAGCCTTCGCTCTACATAAAAACGTATAAACATAAGGCAAACAGTTTCCTGCCCGGAAGCTGTTTTCTTATATAACATAAAAAACCGCCCTTTCGGACAGCTTTCTCTAATCGACAGGATAATATCGTATAAATACACAAACCTATTGACATATGGTACAATCCACGGACTATTTTATTATTCCCTTCATTTGAAAATTATGTCACAATACACAAAAATTCAGGGAAGATTAAAATGACAAAACTTTATCACTACATCACAAAAGGCAACAATGCTCTGAAACAAGGGATTTTATCTTTTGCCAACAATCCCCAAGCCGATTTACATTACTATTACAAACGCACGGGCGGCGAAACAACCCACTCCGGAATTGTTAAATGGATGGAAAATTGTTTCGAAGGCCGCAGCCGCGCCATCCGCGGTTTTTCAGAGCCGATACAGTGGACCGAGAAAAGCATAAATATGTTCAAACCTTTTATTGCGAACGCTGACTTATTTTCTGTTGATTTGGAGACCTTACAAAAAGACGGACTAATTGAAGCAGTTTATGTCAGCCCGGCAATCCGACCGAATTTAGATAAAGATTTTCCGCAAGACGTTGATGAACGTTTAGTAAGATTAGCCTCAATTAACGATATTGATACTTCTCCGGTAGACTGGTCTGCCTGTGATGAAAAATTAGGCTTACGCTTTTCTGTCGTTCCGTATTATCTGATCATCATCAAAGGCGGCATCATCCCGCCCAAATATATTACATTAGAATCTTAACAATTCCCAAAGACAATAAGATTCTAACTTTATTAAGTGCTTGTAAAATAAAGGATTTCACTAAGGATGATCCGTGTACCCAAAAATGAATTTATCAATGCAACCCCGCACGGACTCTGTTAAGCGCTTGATATATAATAAAAAAAGACGCTTTTCAGCGTCTTCGTCTTACATGGCAGAGCACATAGTGCAATCCACGGACTTTTATCTTTTATTTTAAAGAGTAAAAGAAGCTAACATCTCAATATTATTGTTGATGTTTTATTCAATTATTTTAAGCTTAATTAAAGCTAATAAATTTATATGGATATAAAATGAGAGAAGAAACAATCAGGATTTTAATACAAGAGGCAATCTTTGAATATGGAGTTGTTTATACAACTATTGCTGTTTTCGTTATTTTAGGCTTGTTTGGACTTATTTATTATTATTTGAATAAAAAATTTCATCGCGATATTGAATGCCTAAAAATCTACAATGATAAAGTTAATTATATTAGCAAAACTCAATTTGATATTGAATTTCAAATATATCAGGAACTTTACAAACAGATATTTAGCCTTGCTCATGAGATGATTTACTCCGCTACTGAGTATAAATGTTATAATAAACTCCATAAAAAATTTAAGATTCTTTTGAATTCTATAAAAATGAAGGCTCCGTTTATTAACAAAGATATGTATGAGTCTTTTAATATTTTTATTAAAGCAATTCAAGATACCTTAAGTATTAGACTGAAATTAGAATGGGAAGAAGAAATATCAAAACTTAAAAAGGCTAAAAAAGTCACAAAAGAAGAACTTATCCTTGAAGAAAATTACCTAAATGAAACTGTGTTATTAAACCAAAATCTTGAAATATTGACAGACAAACTTAGAGATTACCTTAATTCTTTAAGAATATACTCGTAGCTCTAAAAAATCATACCCTTACCTCTTCAAACTCCCCCAAATTATCAACAGCAACTTGAGGCCAATCTTGATAATTTTTGCACATAATCAGCTTATCAAATGGAGATTTGAGTTTGTATTCCAATCTTTTGCCATTGAGTTGGCAGTCTGTAATAAGCAATCGCAATAACTGATTTTGCTTTTCAGGTGTTGCTTTATCAAAGATATTAGAGATATTTACCGCCATAGTAACAACTTTGGTAATTGTTTCTTTCATATTACTATCAATTGTTTTGTATTTTTCCACACTTGCTCTTAGGTCTTCCATCTCTTTATCAATTTCCGACTTTTAAATAAATGATAATCCCGAAAGGCTATAAGATTCTAACTGAATTAAATGCTTATAAATTATTTGGGATAGTCCGTGCAACAAGCGGGAATTGGCTCTGATAAACATATCCCACACGGACTCTGTTAAGCGCTTGATATATAATAAAAAAAGACGCTTTTCAGCGTCTTCGTCTTACATGGCAGCGCAAACTTTATGACCTTAGGAAAAAATATGCCGATGAATTAACCGAGTTGTACCCTATTGTTCAAAGTTTGGAAGACGATCCTCAGATTCAGAAAATTTTAAAAATAAACTGACCTCAATATTTTTATTATATAACCAATCGCAAAAGGAATAATAAAAATGATTAAAGACTTTTATATTTGTCTGGACAATACAGCACTAAATTATGCACTGAAACATTTCAGTAATCCGTTTACACGGATAATGCGTTGTTATACTGGTCTGGAAGTTGAAATGATTGTCAAGACAATGGAATCAAACAAAAGCAAAAATTTTTATACGCTCCGTGCTATGCAAAATAAAATATTAAAGGCCACAATTAAAAATCTTGAAGTGCTAGGAGCTGTTTTTGAACGAGCAGATAAAGGGCTATGATATCCATAAATATAAAATAAATTTTATTTGACTTCAAACAGCCGCAAGTATAACCTCAGACAAAGAGTTAATTTAATCTTGTTAAGGATACAATGCTTATGGAAAAGGAACAAGAATTCCGTAACAAATCAGCAATGGTCGTTTTTCAGTTAGAAAAAGATTTAGGCGATTTTGTAAAAATAATTGGAAACAATAAATCTGAAGAAGATGTAAATTCTTTAGCCAATCATGTTTCTAAAATTACAGACGAGAATTCTTCTTTAACAATTGTAAAGCTTGTTGAAAAATCATATTTGGATGAAATTTTTTGCTTAGCAATGGAGTTATCTAAAGGAACATCAAATTTTGATAGGTTAAAAAAGCTAAAGGATTTATGTTCACTCTACGGTTTATTTTTAATCCGCAATGCAATAGCACATCCCAATAAACAATTTCCTGAAAACTATTGGTATAAAACATGCTGTATAGCTACAGATTCATTAATAGAAAATTTAAATTTGCCTAATGTATATAGTTCTTTTAGAAGTGCTGAAGCTGGAAGAATCGTATTACCCCCTGAAGAATGGATGTCACAAACAATTTGGTGTATTCCTAATGATTTGCCCACACAATTTGAACACTCAATAACAGGTTTTGTTGGACGGAAACAGGATATTTCTAATATACTAAAGTTAATTGAAAATAAAAGACATTCATTAATAGCGATTACCGGACCAGGAGGTTTAGGGAAAACTGCGATTTCATTGGAGATATTAAAGGATATTTCTAACGATCCAAAATATATGAATGATTTTGATGCCATTTCTTTTATTTCAATGAAAACAGAAAAATTAACTGTTGAAGGAATAAAAAAAATTCCAACAATAGATACCTTAGAAGGATTAAAACACAAAATCACTGAAAATTTAAATAATTTATTTGATGATAATCTTTCTTATGAAACAATCCTAACCACATATGACAATAAAAGAATCTTGTTATTTATAGATAATTTAGAAACCTTATTAAGGGATAATCAAGAAGATTTTTGTACTTTTATTAATCAGCTCCCTGAAAAATGGAGAGTAATCGTTACAAGCCGCATAGCTGTTGATTCTGCAGTTTCTTATCCGCTACATGACATGACTGACATTGATGCTATGAAATTAGCTAGATTTTATGCTGAACGACGTAACGTTAGTTCTTACATTGGTGATTATTCCCATATGATTTCTCAATTAAGCTATAATCCATTAGCAATTAGACTATGTATTGATTCCTTACAATTCGGTAAAGATCTTAATACCATTTTATGTAACATTAACAGCGAAATTAGTTCATACTCTTATAAAAATTTGCTAGAAGTTTTAGATGAAAAATCTATTGCTATGTTGGAAGCTTTATTTTTACAGAATCATTTAGCACGCGAAGAAATTGCCGGCATATTAGAATGTTCAATGGATGATGTTGCTAATGCGGTACAGCAGTTAAGAAGAACAAGCTTAATACTAATTAAAAACAATGAGGAAGGTGAAAGGTTTTACTTAAATGATAGTATTAGAAGCTACCTCGCATTTTCTGAAATAAATATGAAAGTTAGAACAAAAATACTTGACCGCTTTAATCAAAATAAACGTTTTATTGAAGATATGCGAGGAAAACAAAGGGAAGCAAAAATTAGTCATAATAATATCTGGTATATTCCAGCTAACTTACCTTCTGATTTACAGAAACTGATTTTTTCTGCTAAAAGTAATAAAATTAAAAATGATTTAAGCAAAGTATTTTCGCTAGTAAAGGAATTCAATTCAAAAGAAGATTTATATGGAAAATATATCGAATATTGGAATGTACGTTCATTTTTGGCAAAAAAAATGAATGACATACAAACTATAAAATTATGTGTAGAAAAACTGCAAATTTTAGGAAAAGAAAGTTTTTGTGCATTATATGCTTGTGCTCTAGCTTATTTATATTCATTAAATGATTATGAAAAAGCGGAAAATCAAAGTTTCGAATTAATCAAAAATATTTCTAAATATGACCTTAATGCATTAGAGATAAGAGATCTTTATACTACATATTTAAAATCATTAATCTTTCAGAAAAAAAATCAAGAGGTTTTAGATTTTACAACAAAATGGAAATCCGAAAAAAATTTACGTTGTACTTTAGGAACAGCGAGAGCCTATGCTTATAAAAGAAAATATGAAGATACATACCCTTATAATGAAAAAATTGATTATTTATCTAAAGCTGTTAAAATTTTACAAGATGTTTATGAGGTGGATGGAGCGGATAAATTCTCTATTACAGTTCTTAAGGAACTACATAAAGCAATATTAGAACTTTTTGAAGATGAAAATGTAAAAGATATTAAAATTGCCCAATTATTTGTCTCTTTTATTTTTAATACCATGGATTCTTTATATACTAAAGGAATTGATGAAAAATCCTTAAGAATCTTAGCTAACGTAAAATGTATAGAGAACCCATTCCAATTAAATGAAGATTTTAGCACATTTGACATTGATGACATATTAATAAATCCAGATTATGTTAAAGTTTCCGTTTACCATATTCCAGACTCTACAAAATCGTTTCCTTTATATATTTTTGCAGAAGATGCTGACAAACAACAATATTATTTAAGATTGGATTGTTGCAGAAATTTAGATCTTTTTGGTTGGAAAAATATAAAAATTGGTTCTTTTTTCTATGTTAAACCTATAAAAAAAGAATTAACTGCTGGAAGGGCTATAGAAACAACAGATATTTATATTTATAAGTACTAGGTTTGTCACTTTTTATAACAGGTAGTTCTTTGCAAATCTTATTAAAATTATTAATATTTTCCAATTACTAGAGCTAGCCTTGGTCTTGTATCCTTAAACCATCTCCACAATTTTCTTCTGGGCATCGGTGTTGTATTCGATATAACGTTGGGTAGTGGCAAGGGTGGAATGTCCGGCCAGCATGCGGATATCGTTTAAGGTTCCGCCGGCAAGACTGATATTTTTAGCGGCGGTGGTAATAAAGGTTCTGCGGCCGCTATGCGAAGAGCAGCCCTCAAAGCCAATTTCTTTATATAAGTTATAAAAGAAATTGACGATTGTCTGCGGGCTGGTCTTATTGTCGCGTTCTGTGGTAATAATCAGATTCATCAAATTAAAATGCTCATTCTTCTGCTGCTTACTTAACAGTTCTGCCAATAAAACCGCCAAATCTTTATGCAAAGGAATAATCCGGCCGGATTCCTTGCCCTTGGATGCCTTATTAATAAGGTTAATTTCTCGACTTAAATGTCCCTCCGAGTCGCAAACCATCAGCCAGCTTAAATTTGCTATTTCCTTTGCCCGCAATCCGGCTTTATAACTGAGCATAAAAATAATTTTATTGCGGAGCGGATATCTTGTCCGTTCCAGATAGTTCAATGCCAGTTCCTGCTGCTTTGGTGTAAGAATTTTTGCCTGTTTGTTAAGTGCCATTTTTATTTAAAACTCATTATGTTATTGAATCTATGTAATAAATTATAATGAGTATAAAATAAAAGTCCAGGTTCAAAGTCTTGTAACGCTTGAAAAATAAGGACTCATTATAAAACTTAGATTATATAATGAGTTTATCCGCCACAGACTTTGCAAGGTCTGGCACCTTGTGATTTTACCTTGTCTTTGGTGGTTTTTATACAGTTTTTGGTACAACGTTTTGCCCATTTACAGCTTGGACTATGATAAATATAAGTCTTGGTATTCATAACTACGGTTGAACTGTCGGAAGCCAAAACAGGTGCGGATAAAAGCAGGAAAATTAATAAGCATACGGTTCTTTTCATCTTTCACTCCAGACTTTATTATAAATTTTTCCCCAACCTTCGTTATGGCTTGCTCCGTTGACTTCGACAATCAAATCATCGTTACTGATAAATTCCCGCACCAACACCGATGGCATGACTTCATCGTTACTGCCGACATAGTGGATTTGCGGAATTTTGGCGAACTGTTTACGGTAGCTTTCCAAATTCATTGATTCATTAAGCGGCGGCAAGTTGTGATATTGTGTCCACGCCAAGTGGTCGAGATTTCCGGCAATGGTTATAATTTTTTTGACATTCAGCCCCGGTTTGGCAGTTGCCACCAGTCCGGCAACCTGTGCACCGCCGGAAAATCCGATTAAAATAACCGGATTGTTGCCGACAATATTTTTGATTGCCTCATATTCGGCATTAATAACTTCCGGTGCAAAACGAGCAGTTGTCCAATGTCTTTTTGAACAAATCGCACTTTTAATATATTGGCATGGTCTGGCAAGGTAAATCACATTCGGGCTGTCATCACCAAAAGCCAGTTCACGGACTAAAGTTCTACGAGGTGTCGGGTCTTGTGTTGCTTTGCCTCGAGCATTAAAGGCGTAACCATCGCCTTCTATATATATTTTGTACGGAGCCGCCGGATTTGTAACCTTTTGCCAACTGGCAAGGGTAAAATCTCGTGTTTCAACCTCTTTATACACAAAATCAGCCGGAACCTTGATTGTTGTGCATCCGGCTAAAAACAGCAAAGTTATTAATGCTTTTATCATACGTTAAACCCCTTATAAAAGGACTATATCGGCTTATTTATAAAAATTCCAGAGGGTTTTTGACTTTTAGCTTGATTGTCTTCAAAAGGCTTTATAATATAAATTCAGGTTCAGAATTTTTCTGGGCTTAGTACCTTTAGTGGTACGGGGCTTTCATCGGCTCTTATAGTCGTCGGTGTTGGATATAACATCGTCATATTGTCAGCTACTCATCATAGCCGACAGTAAATATATCCCCGATACATAGCAATATGGTCGGGGAGCTTTTAGCGAATGTTCAGGAACCATATTACTATCTCTGAAAGAATATGGTTCTAAAGGTTAAAAGAATCATTTACGACTATATGATTGATGAACTCTCCGACCACCTCTAACACGGGTGGTTTTCTTTTAATTGCAATTAAAGAAGAAGGAAGTCTAATCATATGAGAAAAACTTTATTAATGACAACAGCATTAGTGGCGCTGACTTGCGGCCATAATGCTTATGCGCAAATTTCTGATGATATAAATATTAATCAAGATACTGTAATTACGGCTGAAAATCAGCAAAACTATCGAACAACGGGAAATATATTCATTTCCGGCGGCAATGTTAGTGCTTCTAATACTGAAGGTATGTCGCAGCTACATGACGGATCCGGTCAAAAAGAAATTTCTATAACCGGTGGTTCCATAGCCTTATCAAACGGTGCTGGTATTTATGCCGATGGAAAGGATGGACAATATAATACGACCGCTGCAACAATGAATATCACAGGCGGTGATATTACGGTTAAAGACGGCGGCGAAATTACCTTAACCGGTAATGCCGATATGAATATCGGTGGTAATGCAAAAATTACAATGGACTATACAGGTGTAACTCCCGAGGAAGATGGGGATACACACGATGGCGGTATTTTGCATGAAGGAAAAGAAGGCGACATTAATATTTCTGGCGGTGTTATTAATTTGACAGGAGAAGTTGCAAAAATCGAACGCGGCGGCTTTGACAGTTCTTGGGTATATAAAAAAGATGGCACCAGTGTGATGAGTGAAGAGGAATTTAAATCTAAAACCGGAAAATATCCGGATGAAGCTTCGCTGGAAGATTTTAAGACTGCCGGACTAAATCCTGATGAGCTGGATTTGGAGCCTTACCATGTTTCAACTGGAGATATTAATATTTCTGGTGGTGAGATCAATCTGAAAGATGGTGCCCGAATTTCTACAACTTATAAAAATGAAGGTAACATCAATATTACCGGCGGAACAATAAATGTCAGCGGCTCTTCTGCGGAATTGTCTTCAACGGGAGAAATCAAAATTGCCAATGGTGCCGAGCTTAACATTGCTTCCGGCTCTGCATTATTCGCCAAAGTTTCTTCGGAAGATATGAGCCAGGCACAGAAAGCTACGCTTAATGTTTTAGGTAATGATACGAAGATTAATTTGGGCGGCAAGCTGGTTGCCAATATTAATGGTGATGACCGCGGAAAAATTCATTTTCAAAATTCCGGTGCTCAGATTGACGGTGATGTTGAAGCTGCCAGCCTGATTTTTGAAGACAGCCATACCTTAAGCCAGGCTGTTTCTGGTGAAATCGGCGGATTGGATATTTTTGAAATTAAAAAAGGCACCATGGTTTATGATAAGGAAATCAACGGCGGCGCTTCCAGCGTTATTGTCGGCGAAGGAGCAACGCTTGATATAGGAACAAATGCTTTGCATTCCGGCGGTGAAAAAGGTGTTGACAGTGAAGGTGTTCACTTCAAAGACAATTCGACTTTAGCCTTTACTGTAACTGATAAAGACACTTATGGTAAAATCCATGCCAATTACGTTAATATCAGCGAAAACGGTACAAATTTGAATATGACCTTGAACGGTGCCGCTTTGGCCAAAGGTGAAACAACAACCTTAAAATTATTTAATGGTGAAGATTCCGATACGGTAGAAATCGAAGGTAAGTTTGCCAACCTGAGCCAAAATTCCCGTTACGAGTTTACGGACAATGGCGACGGAACTTTTGAAGTTACTTCTGTCGGTTCTGCCACGGATGCCGTTGTTGATGCCGGCGGCTCTGCCAATAATGCCGGAACAGCCGAGGCATGGGACAGTATAAGTGCATCAACCAGCTCTCCGGTTGCTGCTGCCGTTACGGAAAAACTGGCACAGCTTTCCAACAGCACAAGTGCTGCCGAGCAGAAAGCCTATGTCGATGCTTTGACAGCTGTAGCTCCGGAAGTTGCACCGGCTATTCAACAGACCTCAACCGAAACAGCCAATCAGGTCTTTGGTGCAGTCAGCACACGTTTGACCGGTGG
>UMDR01062759.1_pt1 | contig 11741 bp, 9 predicted proteins | sample 1964541 | NCBI WGS metagenome assembly UMDR01 (sample SAMEA4835999, study PRJEB28245) | human gut metagenome | biome: gut microbiome; material: fecal sample | place: Denmark | collected 2008 | reverse complement strand
CGCCGCTCGGGATATGACCTCCAATTCGGGTTGTATCTTCTTTATATCTGTCATTACGACACCATTGCGCACGATGTAGCTTCCCTCATAAGGGTTAAAAGAAGCATTTTGATTCATAAAGACCGTATTCACCAAAAACAACAAAAGAGAAGCCGCCACGCAAACTGCGATTGCCCATCCTATTTTTCGTTTATAAGAAATTTCCTTAGCGGGTAGCCTCAATTCCGGAGTCTCGCTAAAATCCAAGGCAATGCCACTCTCGAAATATCCGAATACCTCCCGATAACGTTCCAGATGGGCGGGAATATCCGGACGGGCGAAAAACTCATACAACACTCGCTCCTCCTCGTTCGAGGTCTGACCCTCGAAGAAGCGGTCTAATAAATCCTCTATAGACTTGTATTCCTCTGTTTTCATAACGTCTGCATTTTAAAGAATTGCTCTCTCACCCGTTTACGGGCACGGGAAAGATTCATACGTACCGCCTCGGGGGTACTTCCGGTCAACCCGGCGATTTCCTCCACCTCGAAACCATCCACGTGTTTCATGCGAAGAATGGTCTGTTGAAGTCCCGGTAGTTTATTGATAAGCCGCATTACATGCTCCAAACTGTCTTTTTGTTCCAGCTGGGTATAAGGCGTGGAAGCATCGCAGATAAAGAATTGTTCGCCCGCCTCACCTTCCGTGCGTTCACGGACTTTCATCCGGTTTAGGCAAAGGTGCTTGGTGATTTGTACGGACAAGGCCATTACATTATTATAATAGTCCAACTCGCCACGCATATACCACAGCTTCAAAAAGACTTCCTGCATGACATCCTCGGCATCCTCCGGGTTATCCAGCAGCCTTCTCGCATAAAGGAATAGTTTCTCCCGCAAAGGCAATATCTCTTTTTTAAACTGTTCTTGTTCCATTCTATCTTAATGACAATCGAGAAAAGAAAACGTAACATGGCTGGAAAAAATAAATTCAAGGTCTTTGTCATTCTAGTATTATAGTCGTGCCACCCTTATGGCACGATAATGCCACGGCGATGGCACGATGATGCCATAGCGATGGCACAACGATGCCACGCTAGTGGCACAGCCGTGCCACTATAACGGCACTGGCTTGGCACTGTAAGTTATTACTAAATAGCCCTATACATCACAGATACGGATACACTTCTCCAAGGAAGCGATCTTGTCTTCTTGGGCGGGGACGAACTCCTGCCCAACGAAGCCTTTATAGCCTGTCTCCATAAGAGCCTTGATGATAGCCGGATAATAAAGTTCCTGCGTCTCGTCGATCTCGGCACGGCCCGGACTTCCACCGGTATGTACGTGCGAGAAATAAGGATGGTATTCCCGGATATTCTCGATGATATTCCCCTCCATGATCTGCATATGATAAATATCATATAGTAACTTAAAATTAGGGGAACCGATACGGCGACAAAGCTCCGCACCCCAAACCGTATGATCGCACAGATAATCCTTATGACCGACACTGTTCAAAAGCTCCATGGTCAAGACGACCTTGTGTTTCTCCGCTAACGGGATAAGGCGCTTCAACCCCTTCTCGCAGTTCTCCCAGCCTTGCAAGTCCGTTACGCCATTACGTCTGCCGGAGAAGCAAATCAAGTTTGTCAATCCAGCGTCCGCCACCATCGGGATCACCTTCTCATAACTGGCGACCAACTCGTCATGCAAGGCCGGATCATTGAAACCTCGATCTATTCCAAGCCCGGCCCCTTGCGCCATCGCCACCGTCAGGCCATGTTTTTGTACGATCGGCCAATCTACCGGGTCCAGCAACTCAACGGATTCAATCCCTATATGCTTGCAGATCTCACAGAACTCATCCAGCTTATAATCGCCGAAACACCATTTACTTACGGAGTGGCGGACATTTCCTTTCAAGGGTTCCTTCACGTCTGTTTTCTTTTTCGCGGCGGCTGCCGCCTCGATACCTGTAGTCGCCAAAGCCACGCCTCCAGCTAAAAATGTCTTGATAGCCGTTCTTCTTGATATGTTTTCCATGTATTCGAATTTGATAGTTAATAGGAGACAAATATAAGAAAAATCGGATATAATATCCTGAGGCGTTGGTATTACATCCAAAAACACTACTTTTGCATCGGAAGTCACTCTACATGAAAAACACATCATATACAAAACGATCTATTTATCTGATCCTATTCTTTATAATAGGATGCACTTCATCCCTATACGGAATGGAAGGCGCAGGTGTGTATTTCAAGGCGAGCCTATGCGGAAAAATCTATAAGCATTTTTCCTTTCTTGTAGAAGAGGACATCCGTCCGAGAGATGACTTTAAGGAAGCGGAATGGTTCCTCACCACCGTTGAGGTAAACTACAAGTTTAATAAATATCTTCTGGCAGGAAGCGGATATATGTCTCTAGCACGATACAAGGCATCCGACGAGTTACGAAACCGATATTATCTCTACGCTACGGGGACTTATTCGGCCGGACGTTTTACCCTCTCTGTCCGGGAACGTTTTCAAAGTACCTATAAGGTTCACGCCGAACATCCCAAGAATTATCTGCGTTCGATGCTGACCCTCTCCTATAAGATCCGCAAGAGTGGTTTCTGTCCTTTTGCCTACACCGAGGTCTTCAATGATACGCGAAATAAGATGCGGTCCGATAAGATCCGTTTCTCCACAGGAAGTAATTACCAACTAAACCCGAACAATAACCTCCAACTCTATTATCGCTACCATATATTTAATGTAGACGATCCCGTGAATTACCGCCATGCGATCGGTATCTGCTATACCCATCGTTTTTAATAAGAATTTTCGTACCTTCGCGTCCCGAGTGCTTGATAAACCTCGTTAAAAACAAGAAGACATGCAAAAAACAGTTACAGTACCTTTCATGCTGCTAGGTATACTTTTTAATATATGCCTTGTAGCGTCCAATCTTTTAGAGACAAAAGTAGTGCAAGTAGGCGGTATAACGGCTACCGCAGGTTTGATCGTATTCCCGATCTCGTATATCATCAATGATTGTATAGCGGAAGTGTGGGGATTCAAGAAGGCACGGCTAATTATCTGGAGTGGCTTCGCCTCTAATTTCCTAGTGATCGCTTTTGCGCAATTGGCGGTATTATTACCGGCCGCCCCTTTCTGGGAGGGGGAGGAAGGTTTCAATTTCGTCTTCGGGATGGCCCCACGTATAGCGGTCGCCAGCTTGATAGCGTTTTTGGCCGGTTCTTTCCTGAACGCCTATGTGATGAGCAAAATGAAAATCGCCTCCAACGGAAAGAATTTCTCGTTACGAGCGATCGTATCTACCCTTATCGGTGAGAGCGCCGATTCCCTGATCTTTTTCCCGATCGCCTTCGCCGGATTGATCCCGGCCGGAGAATTGCTTATCATGATCGGGACGCAGGCGGTACTTAAATCCTTGTACGAGGTTATCATCCTTCCCGTCACCATCCGTGTCGTAAAGTACATCAAGAAAGTAGACGGGAATGATGTGTATGATCTTGGTACCTCGTATAATATCCTAAAGGTTAAAGACATTTAGGCCGGGACCAAACAATGACCGGCCTTCATTTGAATAGATGCGACCAATCCTCCCTTTGCTGCGGCATATAGGACTTCATTCCCAATAATTCAGCCGCCCGGCAATTCACGGAAGCGTCATCAATCAGCATAGTCTCCTCGGCTAAAAGATTCGAGTCCTTCAGTACGTACTCAAAAATATCCGCGTTCGGCTTCAGCATATGCAATTCGTAAGAGAGGTAAATCTTATGGAAGAAATCTTGGGCACAAAGACCTTGATAAGAGAAATAGGTATCTTCGGACCATTTCCAATGAAGCTCGTTCGTATTGCTCAGAAGCATCGTATTATAGCGTTCACGAAGCTCCAATAGCAGACGCAACTTATTTTCCGGGACGTCTCCCAACATGGCGATCCATGCCGTGTCGATTTGTTCGTCCGTCAGGGGCTTCCCCGATAAGGCACGAATATCATCGCGAAACTGTTCCACCGAAATCGTTCCCAACTCTAATCGCTCAAACAAGTCCTTATGTTGATAGTTATTCGTGATCTGCTCCCGGATATTCTCCACGCCCAGATTCTCGAAAGCCTCGATACAACGGTTGCGAGTCAGGTTAATAAGCACACCGCCCAAGTCTATAATCAAGTTCTTTATGCCTTCCATATCATTTCTTTTTATACCAGCTACGACGTCTGCGATGTCGTCTTTTCTGTTGATAACGATTGATCCGCTTGTAAACGACCCAGACAAACAACAAGCCGAAAACAGCGAATATCAATATAACAATCCAAGAGTTAAGATTGTCACCTTTTACCCGGCTCCACATTTCCAGAACCACCTCCGTCTCGTTCCCGAAATCACGGATCATGGCACAACGTTCCACGACCTTCCGGTCCGGATATTGAGCCGGGTCTATCTGGACACGCTCCGCTCCCGGTCCGAAGAAATAACTTACGTCCGAGAACTCGGTCCGCGTCGTATCGATCTTTTCCGCCAATATTTCCGGGGTGGCCACGGTGCTGACATATCCGGTCACTTCCATATTACGGCTGACGATGTCCGGACGGCATAGATAGTCCATAAAATAACTGGCCGCCTTCACGTTGCGAGCGTATTTAGGGATCGCCCAACCATCGTACCAGATATTACTACCCTCCAAAGGAACCTCATACCCCAGATCTACGCCTACAGCACTCGCCTCTTCCATGGCCCAGACTGCGTCGCCGCTCCAAGTGAAATTCAGCCACGCCTTTCCTTTCGTCATCATCTCCTTACCGAAATCGGCCTCCCAACCGGCGATATTCGGTTTCATCTTCTTCAAGTATTCCTCGGCGATAGCGATCATTTCCGGCGAGCTATCGTTCATCAATTGCTCCACCGTGATGGTACCGTCCGACAATTCCCTCGCATGGGCGTAGATGATGGCGGTACCATAGGCGTCGCGATAGCTATCCTTCATCAATATCTTATTCCTGAAACGAGGGTCCCAAAGGCATTTCCACGACATGACCTCGTCCCTCGAGACATCGGCTTTATTATACAACAGGCCGGCGGTTCCCCACATATAAGGAACCACGTAGTCGGTAGTCTTACGGCCCGGCTGACTTAACTTATTCAGTTCCTCTTGGATATAGGGAGAGACATTGTTGATATAATCCGGTGTCTTCCCGAAATTACGGTCGATCGGTAGCAAGAGATTTTTCCGCAGCATGCGCTCAAGGATATACTCCGAAGGGCAAATCAAGTCGAAATCCTCATGTCCCCGCTCGATCTTGGTCAACATGATCTCGTTGATATCAAAGACCTGATAGATAATCCGGACCTCCTCACCCGTCTGTTCCTTATACCATTTCGGGAAATCCGTCAGGACGTCCTCGTCGATATAATCTCCCCAGTTATAAATCTTCAAGATCTTACTTCTCTCCTCGTCCGAGCGCCCGCAAGAAGTGAACAGCCCCATAAGCAGGGCCAAAACAGACAAAATCGATATAAATTTCTTGATTTTCATTTACGCTCGCTTCGCTTTCTCAGCACGTTTATTTATAACAATCAACAATACTAACACGGTTACGAATATAATCGTTGAGAGGGGACGCAACTCCGGGGTCAATCCTCCTTTCCGGGCATCCGCATAGATAAAGGTGGAAAGGGTTTCCAAGCCCTCATTACCAATCGTAAATATGGTCACGGCGAAATCGTCGATAGACAGCGTGAAGGCAAGGATAAAGCCACTGATCATACCCGGACGGATTTCCGGGAAGATCACCTTCCGCAAGGCCTGAAACGGAGTCGCCCCCAAATCCAACGCCGCCTCGTAGATATTCTGGTTCATTTGTTTCAAGCGAGGCATGACGCTTAATACCACATATGGCGTACAGAACGTAATATGCGCCAGCACGACCGTCGTCAAACCTTGAGAGATCCCTAAGCTGACAAACAACAGGAACAAGGAAATACCGGTAATGATATCCGGATTCAACATCGGGATGTTATTGACAAAACTCACGGCATTGCGGGCCCTTGCCTTCAAATTAAAGATTCCGATAGCGGCTACGCTCCCCAACAAGGTAGATACCGTAGCGGCTATCATGGCGATAGCGAACGTATTCCAAAGTGCGCTGACCAACGAATGTTGTACGTTGCCGGCAAAAAGAGAGCTATATAATTTCGTGGAGAACCCGGTCCAGTTACCCAGCACTTTCGCCTCCGTGAACGAGAAGATCATGATAATCAGGATCGGCGAGTAGAGCAACAAAAGCAAAGCCCACAGATATCCCTTAGCTAAATATTTCACCATCAGATAAGCCCTCCCTCATTCGCCGAATCACTGCTCTCATTGCTGAACAATCCCGTGATTCCGATTAATAACAACATGATAAGAGAAAGCGCCGCCCCGTAGTTCCACATACCGTTATTGATATTCTCCTGTATGGTCGTACCGAAGAGCTTGATATTGTTCATCGTCAACAATTCGGCGATGGCAAACGTAGAGATGGTCGGCATAAACACCATCATGATACCGCTCATCACTCCCGGCATCGATAGTGGGAATACGGCCTTGATAAATACCTGCGACGGATTCGCCCCCAAGTCTTGCGCCGCCTCTATCAAGCTGTGATCCATTTTCTGGAGCGTATTATAAATCGGGTAGATCATAAAGGGCAGGAAGTTGTACACCATGCCAAAGATCAAGGCCCCCTCTCCCAGTGGGAAATTCAAGAAATCGAACAAAGCCACGGTAGCCAACGTACGGATCAAGATATTGACCCACATCGGAAGGATAAACAAAACGACCATCGTACGGGAAGTATTAAACCGGGCTTGGCTCAATATCCAAGCGGCCGGATATCCCAGCAGCAGACAAAGAATGGTCGTTATCAAAGCGATCCCGACTGAATACACGAAGGTGTTTATCGCCTCGGGATGGATCATAAACTTACGGAAATTGGCGAAGGTAAACATCCCCTCGTCATTCGTAAAGGCGTAATACACGATCAAGAGGAGCGGTATCACGACAAAGATGGCCAAGAACAGGACATAAGGAATGGTCCAGTTCCTTCGTCTCATAAAAAATGCAGAAAACGTATTGATCACTTCCTTCCCTTTTTAAGCATGAATAATTCGAATTTTATCCGGGGCGATCGTTATGCCGACATGATCTCCATCATCCCATACATCGTTGGTATCGACAAAGATGTCCTCGTCCCAATCTGTAAACACGGTCAGATGATAATGGTTGCCTTTGTAGAGGATAAATTTCACCTCTCCGGTCAGGCGACCGTCTTCCTCGTTATCCTCCAAGATCACATCTTTAAAATCGATCTCGACTTTCACAGGCGTATTTGGCTCTATATCGGTTACCTCCTTGCATTCGAACGTACAGCCTAGGAATTCCACATGCGTAGCGTCGATAAGCTTTCCCTCGAAGGTATTGCAAATACGCTCTTTCTTCATTACATGGATATCGAAAGGCTTGATAAGAAGCCCGACCTCGCTACCTGCCTCGAAACAGTGATAATCCTGTACCATGAACTCGTATCCGTTCGGGGTTTGCACCATCATCTCATAATGCACGCCCTTAAAGATGGAGGAGGTTACCGTACCCGTCAACATCGCCGCCTCCGACGGCTCGAAGATGTAAATATCCTCGGGGCGCAACACGACATCTACCGGCATTTGCTCCCCGAATCCCTCATCCACGCACTCGAACTCATGACCGGCGAAAGAGACTTGCCTATCCTTGATCATCGTCCCGTTCAAGATGTTACTCTCACCGATGAAATCAGCGACGAACGAATTGACCGGCTCGTTATAAATATCGATCGGGGTACCGATTTGCTGGATCTTTCCCTCGCTCATGACAACGATCGTGTCGCTCAGCGTCAGCGCTTCCTCTTGGTCGTGGGTCACGTACACGAACGTAATACCTAAGGACTTATGCATCTCTTTCAATTCCATTTGCATATCCTTGCGCATCTTCAAGTCCAAGGCCGCCAACGGCTCATCCAGCAATAACACCTCTGGCTCATTCACGATAGCGCGAGCGATCGCCACACGTTGCTGCTGGCCACCGGAAAGGGAATCGACATCCCGATCCTCATAGTCTGTCAACCCTACCATTTTCAACGCCTGTTTCACTTTCTTCTCGATCGTGGCGGAAGGAAGTTTCTTCAGCTTCAGGCCAAAGGCGATATTATTGTACACATTCAGATGTGGAAATAAAGCATATTTCTGGAATACCGTATTTACGGGACGTTTATGCGGCGGCGTCTGCGTAATCTCCTTCCCGGACATCGTGATAACGCCCTCGGAGGCCGTCTGGAAGCCGGCTATCAAACGCAACAGGGTAGTCTTTCCGCAACCGGAAGGCCCCAAAATGGTTACAAACTCGCCCTTGCGGACCTGTAAATTTACATCATTCAGCACGGCCTTCTCGCCGAAATACTTCGATACGTGCTCCACGCTGATAATGCGATCCGATTTTCGTATTGACATTCTCGCTTGATCTAATTAGAATTAAACAATCATGAACAATGTTCTTATTTATTTTTGCGCGAATGTACAGATTTTAATAAGGCCGGGCACTATCGTTTTTACAAAATCTGACCTTACACCGGGTGAGAAGCACCGCATTTCTCCAAGATTCGACCGCGCACCCGATGTAAGCCCCGTATTTCTCCAAGATTCGACCACGCACCCGGTGCGAGGTCCAATATTTCTCCAAGATTCGACCGCACACCCGACGCGAGCCCCGTATTTTTCCAAGATTCGACCGCGCACCCGGCGCGAGGTCCCGCATTTCTCCAAGATTCGACCGCGCACCCGACGCGGGCGGGATATTTGGGAAATATTCAATCCACGTATATCCGGTAGCTCCCCGATCCCAATCGGTACACAGCCTTCCCATCCTTCAATCCCACGGGCGTGATCCCCTCCTGCCCTTTCTCCATACGAACGGACTTCTCCGATTTGGCGGGCAGATATAAGGTAGCCGTCGTATTAGCGGGAATGGTTGCCTCGTATATATAGCCCTTCTTTTGGATTTGCCATCCACTCTCGATACGGCCATAGGCGGAATCGTAATGACCCCGGATGAACGAGAAGGTTCCGCCGATACGGGGTTGAAGGATGATGTGCTTATAGGCGGGTTGTTCCTCATCCCGCTGGATACCCAAGGTATAAGCTATCATCCACTCCTCGATAGCGCCATACGAATAATGGTTGAAAGAGTTCATATCCACAGGGCCGAAGCCATTTACCAACGTGTAGGAATTCCAACGTTCCCAAATCGTGGTTGCGCCTTGCAGGACAGGGTATAGCCATGAAGGATAGGCGGTTTGCTCAAATAATTTATAGGCGACATCGTCATAACCATTGTCGGATAATACCAAATTCAGGTAAGGCGTACCGATAAAGCCAGTGGTAAGCGTATAATTATGTTTCTTGATATTCTCTACCAGATGCCGGATCGCCAAGGGTTTGTTTTTCTCATTGAGCAGATCGAACTGGAGAGGAACCACGTATGAGGTCTGCGTATCCACGATCTTCGCCTCGGTAGCCGCCGTTCCGGGCCACATACCTACTTGCGAATCCTTGCCAAAGATAGATTCCACCGTCGGGGCGAACGTGCGTCCCTCCTCGTTCACGAAGAGGTCGTTAAAAGACCTCTTCACGTTCTCGTAGAAAGTACGGAAACGCCTTTGGTCCGCATCCTTCCCTAAACGTTTCGCTACCTGCTCCATAATCAAAGCGTCGTAGGCGGAGTAAGCGGTGTTCGTCAACATGGAATTCGTCGGCTCGATAGCCAGCCAATCGCCGAAACCACCGAAGGGCTGTACATAGCGTACGGCACGACGCTCCAAATAATCCATATAAGCGACCATGGAAGCGTAATGTTGCTCCAGAATACGCACGTCTCCGTATTGTTGATACATTTGCCACGGTACGATCACGCCGGCTTCCATCCATCCCATGGCACCTCCGCCATCCTCCGCGCCGTGAGGCGGGAAACCGACCACGGGTATATAGTTCGCGTAACTACCGTCATCTCCTTGATTATCCCGAACCGAGTAGAGCCAACGGGTGTAAAACGGATCGACATTCATATTATAAGTAGCCGTACGAGCGAATACCTGCGCATCCCCTGTCCAGCCCATACGCTCATCCCGTTGCGGGCAATCGGTCGGAACCGACAGGAAATTACCCCGTTGGCCCCAAATGATATTGCTGAACAAACGGTTGACACGCTCGTCCGACGTCTCATAACCGCTCGTCCGCACACCGATAGATTCCAGCACGATCCCTTTCACCGCCTCCAAGGGTAACGGCCTCTCCAACCCGTGAATCTCCACGTAACGGAAACCATGGAACGTAAAGCGAGGCTCATACGTCTCACCCGCCGCATCCCCTCTCAGGATATAGCGATCCGTGGAAAGGGCGCTCCGGTAATTATCCGTATAGACTTGCCCTTTCTTCTCCTTATACATCGCGATCGTGTACGGGGCGACCGGCTCGGTAGGGATCGTTTCCGGATAATTCATCTCCCCGAAACGGATCGTGATTTCCTGTCCGGCCTTTCCCTTGAAAGTCAGACGGGGAACACCGACCATATTCTGCCCCATATCATAGACATAGACGCCGGGAATAGGCTCTACCATGGACTGAGCGGTCAGGGTCACATTATTTTGTATCGGGCTGCCTACATATCCTTGGATCTCCACATTTACCGGAGGAGCGGCGAATAAGGTCGCCGGTTTCCATGACGAGTCATCAAAACCCGGAGCATCCCAGCCGTTCACCTCTTTCCGGGCATCATATTCCTCTCCATTCTGAAGGCCGTTAAAAGTGATCGGTCCCCGGTCATAACATTTCCAGCTATCATTCGTAACGATCGTCTCACGAGTACCGTCGGCATACTCGATCACGATCTTTCCCAATAAGGACTGGCGGGTTCCGTATTGATCCTGCCAACCGGTAAGGAAACCGCTATGCTCGCTCCACCATCCGGCGCCCAACATCGCCCCGATACCATTATCGCCCGGTCGTAGCAAATCCGTTATATCATACGTATTATACATGATACGGTAACGGTAATCCGTCCAACCCGGATTCAGATAATCCTTTCCAACCTTCTGCCCGTTCACCGAGAACTCGTAGACACCCCTAGCGGTAGCGTATAAACGGGCGCTCTTGACCGGTTTCTCTATCTTTATCGCTTTCCGGAGCATGGGAGCGGATACGTTCTCGCCCGGATACCAGACATTGAGCTTTCCCTCCCCTTTCTCCACATAAGTCTCGGCAGGATTGTACAGAAGCGTATTCCACGTATCCTCGCTGATACACAAGTTGGAGAATGTAGCGGTCTGCCCTTTAGGTTGCAGGAAACCGATCGCGTACAAACGGCAATGATAAACCAACTCTCCATCCGGATAAGGATACACGGTGAAAGCCCCTTCCTTGCCTCCCCAGAAATCACCACGGCTCTTCCGTTCTTTCTCCTCGGGAGTCAAAGAGGAATTCACCAAGGTCTTTCCATCGATCTCTATATCCACGAAATATTTCAAGGCATATTGGGCCGTCGTCACCTTCAACCGGATATGATGCGCCTTATGCTTATCCGAGGCTGGGATGATGGAGGCCAGACTCTCCGAGGCGTCTTGCGTCGTTTTTCCATCCGTGGTATGGCGTAGAATGAAACGGGCGTCCCCCGAACCATTCAAGTCCAG
>UMDR01041879.1_pt1 | contig 11992 bp, 15 predicted proteins | sample 1964541 | NCBI WGS metagenome assembly UMDR01 (sample SAMEA4835999, study PRJEB28245) | human gut metagenome | biome: gut microbiome; material: fecal sample | place: Denmark | collected 2008 | reverse complement strand
CGGCTGGTGCGGCTTCGCTTGGTGCGGGTGTAGCTCTGAATTGGGACACCATCTCCGAGAAGGTCTCCGAGGGGCTGAATACCGTAGCTGAGAAGTTCGGTGAGTTCAAGCAGAAGGTCGATGAAAAGCTCGAAGGTTTCAAAGAAATTGGACAGTCCATCATTGACGGATTTTGCGAGGGCATTACAGAGTTCTTCAATGACCCGCTCGGCTGGATTAAGGAACACATCGTTGACCCCTTCGTGCAAGGATTCAAAGACCTGTTCGGGATTCACTCTCCGAGTACCGTTATGAAGGAAATCGGAGACGATGTAATCAACGGTCTGCTCAACGGTATCTTGGAGCCTATTAAGAATGTCGGCAAGTGGATTAAGAAGAATGTCATTGACCCCATCTCCAAGGCGATTCAGAACAATCCTATCTCTGAGTTCGTGGTAGGTGTGAAGAACACCGCTTCTGAATGGTGGGAGAACGCTAAGAGCTGGTGGGAGGAGAACGCTGGACAAGGTGTGTCCATCGAAGCGGCTGTGTCCCTCGCTAAGAAGGGCTGGACTACCGTAAAGGGCTGGATTGGGGCTATCCCCACTCTGTCTCAGACCATCGGTCTTATCAAGAGCGGTTGGTCTACGGTCAAGGAATGGGTAGGCAATATCCCGGTTGTGAATCAAGCCGTGTCGCTCATTAAGAGCGGCTGGTCTACGGTGAAGGGCTGGATTGGTTCGATTCCCATTGTAGACCAAGGTATTCAGCTTGTGAAAAGCGGTTGGGAGACCGTGAAGGGCTGGATTGGGAACATTCCTACGCTGAGTCAAGCAATCTCCCTTATCAAGCAGGGGTGGACAACCGTAAAGAATTGGGTAGGCAACATTCCTACTCTCGACCAAGCAATTCAGCTCGTGAAGCAGGGGTGGCAGACAGTGCGGACTTGGATTGGGAATATCCCGACCCTCGACCAAGCTATCGCTCTCGTGAAGAACGGCTGGACTACGGTAAAGAATTGGGTGGGTAATATCCCCACGCTCGACCAAGCAATCGCCCTTATCAAGAGCGGCTGGACTACCGTAAAGAACTGGATTGGTACTATCCCGACAATATCTCAAGCTATTTCTCTCGCTAAGAGCGGGTGGTACACGGTCTCCGGGTGGATTGGTAGTCTCCCGGCTATCAGTCAAGCGATTACCCTCTACAAGTCCGGGTGGACTTCCATTGCGAACTTCGTGGGTTCCTCTGTCTCGGTTGGTATCTCGCTGTGGAGAAACGGTTGGTCTTCTATTTCGAGCTTTATTGGAACCTCTGTGTCTGTCGGTATCTCTCTGTTCAAGTCCGGGTGGACTTCTATTAAGTCCTTCTTCGGTCTCTCCAAGGGCGGTACGGTGGGCGCAAACGGCGGTGTGAGCTTCGGTGACTTTGCAAGCGGCGGTATCATCACCGCAAAGAGTTTTTGGAACGCTCTGCCGAAATACGCTGGCGGGACTCGAAGGGCGCACGGTTCTATGTTCGTGGCTGGCGAAGCTGGCCCCGAAATGGTGGGTCATGTGAATGGCACTACTGAGGTGCTGAATCGCTTCCAGCTCGGCGCAGTAATGCACAGCTCCATCGTGGCGGGTATGCAACAGTTTACTCCCATTTGGCGGCTTATGAACAGTCAGATGGTGGTGAGTGCCAACGCTATAATCCGCTCTATCCTCGTAAGTGCGGAAGCTGTGAACACCAACCTTGCGAACCAAATCAGCTATGACCCGACCAACAGTTTGGCTCAGACCATGTACGAGGAGTCGCAGAGCGCATACAAAAATGTGCGTGACAACGATTCTATGGCGGCGGTCATGCGGGACTTCTACCGTGAGTATGTGGAACCCACTCTCCGGGAGATTGCTTCCGATACCAAGAGACAGGCCGACAAGGAGGAGCAGACCATCGTACAAATCGGCAACAGAACCATCAATGACGCTGTGGTGACACAGCAGAAAGCCAACGGCTTTGTATTCGCTAAGTAAGGAGGTAGCAAAATGGCATATTTGGCAATCAACGGTTATGAGCTACCTCCTTGCAAGCGAGGTGTGCGAGTAATCGTCACCACCGTTGTGAACTCCGGGCGAGACGCAAATGGAGCGGTAGTTGGACAGCGGGTAGGCCGAGACCAATACAAGATTGACGGTCTTGAATGGCCTTGGCTGACCGCCGCCCAATGGGAAACCATCTTGAGCATACTGTCCAATTTCTTCTTCTATGTGACCTTCAACGACCCGGTGACAAACGCTTTGAAGACAGTACGAATGTACTGTGGAGACCGCCAAGGCGAACCCTATTGGGTGGACTCCAACGGGAGACCTACCCACTACAAGGATTGCAAGGTGAATCTTATCGACACGGGGGAGTGATTTTATGCAGAAAGTCTCTAAAGCCTATAAAGAAAGCATGAAGTCCTCTCTCCGTGAGCGTGGGTTCATCATGATAACCTTCGGTCTCGTGAACCAAGAAGCACAGGCCAAGGCGAGTATCGACAACGGGAGCTTTGCCTACTTCTCCAACAAAGACAACCTCTTTGGTGAACACACGGACGATACCGTGTATGCCACTCTTGAGCAGAACTTTACGAGAGTAGACGGTTCCATGTACTTCCTGCCGAGACAGACCGCCGCCAATAGGTTCTACGATACAGGGCTGGTGAGCGCAAGGCTCGTCTCGGCGGCGGTGTGCGAAGTCAAGATTTCTTTGAACACTATCGCCACCGATTTCCGAGGGCTGACAATCAACTTCGGAGAGAACTACCCTGTGGACTTCGATGTGGTAGGTGACACCAACACGGTAGAGTTCCGAGGAAACGACCAATCTGTGTTCACCACGGAGGAAGTCTTCGAGAGTACCACTTCTCTGAGATTGGTGTTCTACACGATGAAGAACCCGCAGAGCAGACTTCGTATCTACTCTATCCGCTTCGGCTACGGCCTTGTGTACTACAACGATTCTGTCATGGGAAGTACCCTTGAAAGCTACATCTCTCCCATCGGGGCTGATGTTCCGCAGATTGACTTCTCTGTGACCCTCAAGAATTACGACCACTACTTCAATGTGGACAACCCCAAGTCCGCTATCAACTACCTTGAGACAGGGCAGGAAATGGACATTATGTACGGCTACCAGCTTCCCGAAACCGGGGAGATTGAGTGGGTACAGGGAAACCACCTCCTGTGTTCTGAGTGGGAGAGTGACGATAACACCGCCACAATCCGTTGCCAAGATGTTCTGAGGAACATGGACTCGGAGTTTATCAAGGGGCTGTACGCTTCGGCTGGCAAGTCTTACTACGATTTGGCCGTGGAGATTATGAGGGACGCTGGTATCACGCACTACTACCTTGACCCCCGGCTCAAGAACCTCAAGACACAGAACCCCATGCCGAGGGTGAAGCACAAGGAAGCCTTGCAAATTATCGCCAATGCTTGTCGGTGTGCGCTGTCTCAGTCGAGGTTGGGTGAGATTCAGATTAAGTCCAGTTTCGTCCCGGAAGCTACGGCAAGCTCCAACGGCGAGGAGACCTACTCCAATGTAGGAAACATTCTCAGCGAGAGCGACAAGGCCGAGTACGGCACTTTTGCCAAGGGCTATACGGTGGCCGATGGTGGAATGTACTTCCTTCCCAATAACGGCACGGCTGGTCTCACCACGGGTTATGTGTCCAAGGCTCAATCCAATGCCAACGGGAGATTTACTACCAATCCAACGGTCACAATCAAGTTGGCGGCTGTGAGAGCCTACTACGGTATGAAGCTCGTTTTCGGTCAAGCCCTTCCTTCCGGGTTCATCATTCGCACCTACAACGGGAACACGCTGGTGAACACCTATACTCCGAGTGCGGACGAGATTGAGAAGGAAATGGTAATCGTCAATGACTTTGACGATATGGACAAGGTGGTAATCACCTTCACAGGAACTCAAGAGCCGTACAACCGTATTGTGCTGAATCACTTTTCTCTGAGCGAAGTCGTGGGCTTCACCATGACTCGCAAAGACATGACCTCCTCGCCCAAGGCAATCAAGCAGGAGCTTATCAAGGAGGTTGTGGTTCCGTGCTACACATACCAGCAGGGCAACCGAGAAGAAAACCTCATTTATGAGGAAGTGGAGGTCACAAACGGCGAGGAAGTCACCTACTATGTCCAAGACCCTTCCTATGGGTACAGGGCTTTACTGGACGAGCAGGAGGGGCTTGCGGAGGTCATTGATTGGGGCAACTACTATGTGACCCTCAAATACAAGACCACGGGAACCTTCCGGCTGGAAGTGCAGGGCTATCGGTACAAAATCGTGGAACGGTATGCCACCAAGACCCTTCATGCGAGAGGAAAGTCTATCAAGTGGGAGAACCCCTTGATTTCCGACATGACAATGGCTCAAGACCTCGCTGAGTGGCTGGCTGACTACTACTCCGCTGGCATTGAGTATGAGTACGACACACGAGGGAACCCGGAAATTGACGCAAACGACATTGTGTATCAAGAGAACGAGTTCCACGCTGGTATGAAGGTCACAATCTACCGACATACCATTAAATTCAATCAAGCCTTTGCTGGCCGTGTCACAGCACGAAGGATAGGAGGTTAGAAATCATGGCTTGGACAACTCCGAAAACAGATTGGTACGGCACTACGGACGAAAACGGGGTGTACTCCGGGGACAGGTTCAATGCTACGGATTTCAACCGAATCAAGAACAACCTCGCATACCTTCGTGACTTGGCAATCACCATGTACGCTGAGTTCTCCATTGTCTCCCTTGGTTCTGACCGTACCACAAGCAGTTATTTCTATGCTGATGAAATAAATCAGCTCGAACAAAACTTGGTGACTATCAACGCCAACACTCTCAAAAGGTCGTATGGGTCTGCTCCCACCTACTCGGCAAACGGGAAGACCATGAATTACCAAGAGCTGAATCGGTTGGAGAGCGCAATCCTCGACCTATACGACAGGCTTACAAATCAACATGACGGAAGGAGGACTTTGACATGGAATTTCGGATTGAAGGGAGGGCTGTAAGATGGCGTGGACTCCGCTAAAGGAAAACTACACGGACGCTGTGTGGAGCGGTCTGAGGAAGTACACAGAGGTTGAAAACTCTGACGGTACGGTTTCCTTCAACGATGTGACGGTCTACTCCAATAAGGAGAACTCGTTCTACGGTGCGAAGGACGCAAATGCTACAAACGCCGCAATCAATGTTCTCATGGCTATGGTGGAGAACGGCACAGACCTGTACACGGACTTTCAGACCTACTTCGCCACACAGAAAACGGTCTTTCAGAACAAGGCCAACGCTCAATACTCGGAGTATGAAGCCTATATCTCGAACCTTGAGGAACAGGCTGACGCAGAACTCACGGCTATTGAGACCGGGTACGCCGCTCGTATGGCGAACTACGAGAGTACTCAACAGGCACTTTTCAATCAATGGTTCGATTACATCAAAGGTCAGTTGACCGATGATGTGGCCGGACACTTGCAGGAGCAATGTACCGAATTGGACGAGAGACTGTCTCAGCTTGAGTACATGACCCTGCAAAATGACTTCACCGTTCCCATCTCCATCGACAACAGCGGTACGACCCTGCTTGTGGACGATTTGGGTAATGCAATCGTGGCTGACTGGAAATATAAGGAGGAATAACAAATGAGTTCTATCAGCATTGAAACGAAGAAAGCAACCGAACTGACCGCTCTCACCACCCCGGCAAGCGGAAACCTTCTGCTCATTCACGATGGGGCGGCTCTCAAGAAAATAACCTTCGGGAACTTGCAGAGTGCCGTGAACGCTCCCGTGGAGGAGAAGATTGCTCCTCTGCTTTTCACCAATGCCGGAGCGCACAACTCCATCTACCGGGGCAAGAACCTCGGTACGAGCGTCACCGCCGCTCAGTATGCGGCCATTGCCGCAGGAACCTTCGATGATATGTACATCGGAGATTATTGGGTAATCAGCGGTGTCAACTGGCGTATAGCCGCTTTCGATTACTACCTCACCACAGGCGATACGGCTTGCAACACGCACCATGTCGTGATTGTGCCGGACACAAACCTGTACACCCATGTTATGAACGACACCAACACTACTGATGGTGCGTACATCGGCTCTAAGATGTACACCGAGGGACTGGAACAGGCCAAGACCACTATCAAGGCGGCTTTCGGTGAGTCTCACATTCTGACCCATCGTCAGTATTTGCAGAACGCTGTCACCAGCGGTAGGCCGAGCGGCGGCTCTTGGTATGACTCTCAGATTGAGCTTATGACCGAGCAGAATGTCTATGGGTGCAAGGTCTTCGGTGCTGTCTCTGACGGTTCGACCGTGCCGAGCAACTACACCGTGGACAAGTCTCAGTTCCCGCTGTTCGCTCACGACCCGCACATTCAGAGTAACCGTCAGACCTATTGGCTGAGAGATGTTGTTTCCGCTTCCGATTTCGCCAATGTGTACAACACCGGCGCTGCGTGCTACTACGCCGCTTCCAACGCTCTTGGTGTTCGCCCCGCTTTCTCCATTAAATCTTAAATCTGTGACCCCTTGTGGGTCACAGGAACGGAAGGATTGAAAGTATGTCTGTATTGAAAAGCAAAAGAAAAGCGTCCCAATTCGAGGTGTTTCATCATTTGAACAAACTTCGGAAGGACATTACCGATTTGCTCCTCCGGGACTTCGGCTTTGACATGGAGAAGGCTGAGAAAAGGTTGCAGAAGCGTTTTGGCGGCAAGACCTACCAAGAGCTTGATTCCAAGCAACAGGCCGCATACGAGCGTTTGAAAGCACGATGGGAAGCATTTGACGAGTGGTTTATCGCTGATGAACGGCAAGTCATTGTGAACTGTCTGAGGGCAATCACACGGGAGGTCTACATTGCGAACAGTATTTACCCTACTCTCACGGAGGAGCTGACAGAACGGCGAATCCACCAAGACAGGGCTATCGGGTACTGCTACACGCTGACTCAAGAATTGCAGTACGCAATCGAAACTCTCCCGGTAGATGTGAACACCTACCTTCGTTTCGGAGAATCAATACAGACAGAAATCAATCTTATCAAAGGCTGGCGAAGGTCAGACAACAAATTCAAAGGGGCAATCTCTGATTCCGCTTCCAATTTCGCCAATGTGAACAACAACAACGGCAATGCGAACTACAACAACGCTTCCAACGCTAATGGTGTTCGCCCCGATTTCCCTCCCACGATTGAGTAGCCATTTGAGCGTTTCGTGGGCTGAGAAAGGAGAGATTGTCCTTCCGTATGACGGTAAATGCCAAACACGACACCACCTCTTTCGAGAGCTGTGGTTATCAGCGTGAGATATTTGATGGAAATTCACTCTACGAAGCCTTTGTGAAAGCCAAGCAGGGTAGTGACTGGAAACCTCAAGTCCAAAAGTATGAAATGACCTACCTGTTGGGTCTATCGAAAGTACAGAGGGAGGTAAAAGAACGCACCTACCAATTCAAGCCAACTTCCGATTTCAAGCTCCAAGAGCGGGGAAAGACCCGTTGGGTGAGTGGTGAGCAATTCGAGGACAGAATCGTGAAACACAGTCTTTGTGATGAACGCTTGACCCCTGCAATTAGACCGTACCTTATCTATGACAACTGTGCGAGTCTTGAGGACAGAGGAATAGATTTAACACGAAAAAGATTGCTGGTTCATCTTCGGAGGTATTACCAACAACACGGCTCCAATGAGGGTTATATCCTACTGATTGACTACTCGAAATACTACGACAACATTCAGCATGAGGTGTTTTACGAGCTTGTCAAGAAGTATGTGAACGACCCTACCGCTCTGTGGCTATTGCGGAAAACTCTTGACCGTGCAAAAGTCGATGTTTCCTACATGGACGAAGACGAGTTCAAGGACTGTATGCACACGGTCTTCAATTCGCTGGAACACGCACTCATTGACCCCAAGCTGTTGACTGGCGAGAAGTTCATGGACAAGCACTTGAACATTGGAGACCAAGTGGCTCAAACGGCTGGAATAAGCTATCCGATACCCATTGACAACTATGTAAAGATACTCTGTTCCGTGGAGTTCTACGCACGGTACACCGATGATAGTTATGCAATCTCTGACAGCAGAGAGTTCTTGGAAGCTCTGCTCAAGGACATTACGGTGATTGCGGAGACCGTAGGTATCACGGTGAACCTTCGGAAAACGAGGATTTGCAAGCTGTCGGACTATTGGAGGTTTTTACAGGTGCAATACTCCCTCACCGACACAGGGAGGGTCATTCAGAAAATCAACCCGAAGCGTCTCACGGTCATGCGCCGCAGAATGAAGAAGGTAGCGAGGAAGGGCATTTACAAAACCCCGCAGGAATTTGAGGATTGGTACTTCTCTTGGTTCAAGAGTCACTACAAGCTCATGAGCAAACTGCAAAGGGAACATTTAGACGAGCTATTAAAACAACGCAAGGAGGTAATTGCAAATGTACACAATCACTCTGAGTGACGGAACGAAGCTCAAGAACCTTGAGCTGAACGGCAACAACTACATCTCCGATGTGGTGCTGGACAATGCCGTTTTCGAGGGCAAGCTCGGAACCGTCAAGATTTCCGATGGTGAGACCGAGGAGACCTTCACCGACATGGTTCTCATGAGCAATCGTGTCGATGGTGGGAAGTCTTGGTTCGTCCTCGGTGAGAAGACCGAACAGCAGAAGCAGATGGAGCATATCACGCAGACCTTCACCGATGTGGAGGTTGCTCTCGCAGAAGTCTACGAAATGATTTTGGGAGGTATGTAATCATGGCAAAAATCTACGCTGACCTTATCCGCAAGGGTGTCAAAACCCTTAATGATGTTCCCGAAAGACTTCGGGAGGAAGTGCGGAAGCTGTTGGAGGAGAGCTGATATGGTTCTCCGATTGCTCGGAACTTATGTCTTCATCTTGAGAAGGAAGGAGGTGGAAAAGATGGCTGTTATCTATGTCGCTCTTATCATCAAGGGCAAGAGGACTTACGCAAGCGTTCCCGCTGTTATCAAGGAACAGGTGCGTGAACTGCTCATTGACCTTGAGCTGGAAGACCTTATCATCGAATAAGGCAACGGGGAGAGCTGGTCTCCCGGCTCTCCCCATCATCACTACAAACAAGGAAGGTACAATCCGATGATTTCTGAAACTACGCTGATTGTCAGCATTGTTGGTTCGGTCTTCGCAAGCACAGGCTTTTGGGCTTTTCTCACCTATCTCGTCCAGCGGCGAGAGACGAAGGAGAGTGCCGAGAGTCAGATGTTGAAGGGACTCGGCCATGACAGGATTTGCTACCTCGGCTCGTGCTACATCGAGCAGGGGTACATTACCAAAGACGATTACGAAAACCTCCATGATTATCTCTATCTCCCGTACAAGAAGCTCGGTGGCAACGGGACAGCGGAGAAAATCATGAAAGAGGTTGAACACCTACCCCTCAAGGAAAAGGAGGACAAGCCCCATGCGAGAAAATAAATGCAACAACGATTTCTGTGAAATCAATGAGCAGGAACCCAACTACTTCGAGCAGAACGGGGAGGAAATAACCCCCGATATGCTGGCCGAACTGAGCAACGGAAAGGGGGACGATGAAAATGAGTAATTCTCCTATGGTAGCCTATACCCGGCTGAGTCCGAATCACTCCGGGCAGAGAACTCACTCCATTGACCGTATCTCCCCTCATTGCGTGGTGGGTCAATGCTCCATCGAAACCCTTGGTTCCATCTTCGCTCCCACCTCTCGACAGGCAAGCTCCAACTACGGTATCGGGGCTGATGGCCGGGTAGGAATGTATGTGGAGGAGAAGAACCGCTCGTGGTGTACCTCCTCCAATGCTAACGACCAAAGAGCTGTCACGATTGAGTGCGCTTCTGATACCACTCACCCCTATGCTATGAGAGATGTAGTCTACGCCACCCTCATTGAGCTGTGTGTGGACATTTGCAAGCGCAACGGCAAGACGAAGCTCCTGTGGCTGGTGGACAAGGACAAGACCCTTGCTTACACTCCCGCCGCTGACGAGATGGTATTGACCGTCCACCGCTGGTTCGCTAATAAGAGCTGTCCCGGCGATTGGCTGTACAACCGTCTCGGAGACCTCGCTCAGAAGGTTACGGCCAAGCTCGGCTCTACCGCTCCGGCCAAGGAGGAAACCACGACCACTACCACCGACACCCTGTATCGTGTGCAGATGGGAGCTTTCAAGAACAAGAGCAATGCTGACGCTCTGCTCAAGAAGGTCAAGGTCGCTGGCTTTGATTCCTTCATCACCACCGTGGACGGGCTGTACAAGGTGCAGGCTGGTGCGTATAAGAAGAAGGGCAACGCTGAGAAACAGGCTGAGAAGCTGAAAGCTGCTGGCTTTGAGGTTATCATCGTCTCCTCGGCTCCTGCCGCTACCGTGGCTCCTGTCACCGTCTCTGACCCGGAGAAGACCATTTGGGACACTCTCAAGGGCAAGGGACTGAGCGATTTTGCCGTGGCTGGTATCATGGGTAATCTGTACGCTGAGAGCGGTCTCCGCTCGACCAACTTACAGAACGCTTATGAGAAATCGCTCGGCATGACGGACGATTCTTATACCGCCGCTGTGGACAATGGCTCCTATGGGAACTTTGTTCATGATTCTGCCGGGTACGGTCTCGCTCAATGGACTTATTACAGCAGGAAGCAAGCTCTCCTTGACTACGCCAAGTCTGTGAAGAAGTCCATTGGAGACCTCGCTATGCAGTTGGAGTTCCTGTGGACGGAGATTCAGACCTACAAAACGGTCATGTCCACCTTTGCAAGCGCAACTTCCGTCAAGGAAGCGTCCGATGTGGTACTCACTCAGTTCGAGAAACCCGCCGATATGAGTGACGCTGTGAAGAACGCAAGAGCGGGTTACGGTCAGAAGTATTACGACAAGTATGCTTCCGGCAAGACGCAGGAAACCCCTGCCGCCACCGAGAAAGAGTTTCGTCCCTATCTCGTTGTGGTGGACGCTACGGTACTTAATATCCGCAAGGCTCCCGGTACGGAAAATGCGGTTGTTGGGGCTATCCGTGACAGCGGGGTTTACACCATTGTTGCTGAGTCCAACGGCACAGGTGCTTCGAGATGGGGCAAGCTCAAGAGCGGTGCTGGCTGGATTTCGCTGGACTACACCACCAAACTGAGGGAGGTATAACGCTATGATTAACTGGAAGGTTCGTATCAAGAACAAGAACTTTTGGCTGGCTCTGATTCCCGCCGTTCTCCTGCTCGTACAGGTCGTGGCGGCGGTCTTCGAGATTCAGATTGACCTTGGCGGTCTGAGCGACAAGCTCCTCGCCGTTGTCAATGCGGTCTTCGTTGTTCTCGCTATTCTCGGTATCGTCACCGACCCGACCACCGAGGGTGTGCAGGACTCCAAGCTGGCTATGACCTACGATGAACCCAAGAAAAAGAACGCTGACTACTAATCAGCGTTCTCAATCTTGAGTACAAACCCGAATGTATGTTTTACGAAGAACACGGTGTTCGGATTTGCACAGTATGGTGGAGATGGGGGGAGTTGAACCCCCGTCCGAAAGTGCTTTGACAGGAATTTCTCCGGGCGCAGGCGGTCGTTTCCATTCCCTTGTCCCGGCGCGGGCCGCCACGCTCGGGGACTTGGTAGCTTCATTGTTCACGGCCGGCTCAAAGCTTTGCCGGCTCGCGTTCACCACTGATCGACGCTCCATCCCGGGCCGTGGTCCTCCCGGGGGGAACGCTCGCTAATTAAGCAGCGAGAAGAACAGTATTATCGTTGTTCTTTAATTTATAAAAGATGCCCATTTTATGGATGGTAGGCGCATCCGCCCGCTGTTCCTGCCTCCGCACCCCCGTCGAAACCGTTACATCCCCTCGTCAGAATGAGCTCGCTGCACTGCGCTTGTTCGCAGGCTCTCAAGCTCCGTATACGCTCCCTCATTCTTCCTCTCCCTGTCAAACCCGCTTCGCTGGGCTTTGACAGGGT
>UMDR01007678.1_pt1 | contig 12026 bp, 7 predicted proteins | sample 1964541 | NCBI WGS metagenome assembly UMDR01 (sample SAMEA4835999, study PRJEB28245) | human gut metagenome | biome: gut microbiome; material: fecal sample | place: Denmark | collected 2008 | reverse complement strand
TCTGGGATTACTGCCAGAAGCACAATATTGAGATTCCGGGACTCAAGGAGCCTAAGAAGGACGTTCACGACGGCGAGGAAGAGCAGGAACAGTAAAAAATCTTTGCATATAGCACTTTGTTGTGATAAAATGTAACTATTATCAGATTGTGTTGTGATTTTACAGACAATTACATCATAATCTGTAATAGTTACTTTTTTTGAGGAGGAAAAATAAATGGGTAGACCTGGAGGCGGAGGCGGACACAGCAGTGTAAGCCGTAGCAGCGGAGGACATTCAGTTTCAAGATCAAGCGGAGGACATAGAGTAGGAGGCAGCAGCTCGTCAAGACCGATGGGCGGTTCATCAAGACCAAGCGGCGGTTTCGGAGGAGGCAGACCGTCGGGTGGACATTACGGAGCACCGCCACCACCACCTAGACATCATAGTGCACCACCTCCACCACCAAGACACTATGGAGCACCACCTCCACCACCAAGACACTATGGAGCACCACCTCCACCACCACACAGAGGAGGTTATTACGAGAGGGCTCCAAGACGGAGAGGCGGATGCGTTTCAGAGATTCTTTCATGGTTTATTGCTTTTCTTATAATTATCATTGCACTGGGCTTTTATATGGCTCCGAGAGGAGGCGGAAGCACCGGAAGCGTACCGTCAAGCAGCTATAACCGTGAGAAGCTCAACACCGGCAACGGATATATAAATGACTGCATATATGACGAGCTCGGATGGTTCGAAAATGAGAGCAGGACGGAGAGCAGACTTAAGGACTTCTACAACGAGACAGGTGTTCAGCCTTTTATTATTATAAAGGCATACAATCCTGAGTATGTTACGGATGAGGAAAGAGAAGATTGGGCAAAAATTCTTTATGATGAGTACATAGACAATGAATCAACATTTTTGTATGTATATTTTGAGGATGAGGTAGAAAGTGATGACTCAGGATATATGTGTTATGTCGGTGGTACCGATGTAAGTGCGGTTATGGATTCTGAGGCGGTTGATATTTTTTGGGCATATCTTGACAGCTATTGGAACAGCAATTTGTCTGTGGACGATGTGTTTGTTAAGACATTTAATTCAACCGCAACCCGTATCATGACCAAGACAACAACCTCCAACGATGTCAAGAAGTATGTTCTCATCGCTGTGGCAGCAGGAGTTGTCATATTCGGTGTTGTCAAGGTTGTAAAGCTTAAGCACAAGAGAGCCAAGGAGGAGGCAGAGGAGACAGAGCGTATCCTCAACACACCTATGGAGAACCTTGTCGATGAAGAGCTTAAGAAGACGGCGGCTAAATATGACGAGCAGAAGTAGAAATGGTGTTGTAAGTAAAAAAATACCCTTGATATTTTTATCTTAATCATGTAACATATACATAGAATCACGACTGGCGGAAAGCGGAGGTCGATTAATGTATTGATTTTCGTGGCAGGATTACCTGCAGGGAGTGATTGGTTAAGACATGCCGACCGCCTGGGCGATGCTTATTATAGTACGCTCAGGCGGTCTTTTTGTATTTTGGAACAAAGCTATCGTCTGGCGGGAGAATGGGAGGAATGACAATGGAAATGTTATCACTTAATGAAGAGCTTAAGAAGAATGCCTATCCGGGAAGAGGAATCGTAATCGGCAAATCTCCTGATGGAAAGTATGCTGTCACAGCGTATTTTATCATGGGAAGAAGCAGCAACAGCAGGAACAGAGTGTTTGTTGAGGACGGGGAGGGAATACGCACACAGGCATTTGACCCGTCAAAGCTTGAGGATCCGAGTCTTATTATCTATGCGCCTGTGCGTGTGCTCGGCAACAAGACAATCGTTACCAACGGAGATCAGACAGATACCATATATGACGGAATGGACAGGCAGCTCACATTCGAGCAGTCTCTAAGATGCAGAGAGTTCGAGCCGGATGGTCCTAACTATACACCGAGAATTTCGGGAATCATGCACATCGAGGGTGGCAGATACAACTATGCGATGTCTATTTTGAAGAGCAGCAACGGCAACCCTGATGCATGTAACAGATATACTTTTGCTTATGAGAACCCGGTTGCGGGCGAGGGACATTTCATCCACACATATATGCACGACGGCAATCCGCTTCCGAGCTTTGAGGGCGAGCCTAAGTGGGTTAAGATTGAGGGCGATATTGATTCATTTGGAAATATGCTCTGGGAAAATCTCAATGAGGACAACAAGGTATCGCTTTTTGTCAGATACATTGATATTGAGACAGGAAAGTACGAGAGCAGAATATACAATAAGAACGTGTAGAGGAGAATGAAGATGAACGAGATTCAGTTAAAGTACGGATGTAATCCTAATCAGAAGCCATCAAGAATATATATGGAGGACGGAAGTGAGCTTCCTGTTACCGTGTTAAACGGCAGACCGGGCTATATCAATTTCCTTGATGCATTAAACGGATGGCAGCTTGTAAGTGAGCTTAAGAGAGCAACAGGGCTTCCTGCCGCAACATCCTTCAAGCATGTGTCTCCTGCGGGTGCGGCTGTTGGACTTCCGCTCGATGAGACACTTGCTAAGATTTACTGGGTTGATGACCTTGGAGAGTTAAGCCCGCTCGCATGTGCTTATGCAAGAGCAAGAGGTGCGGACAGAATGTCATCCTTTGGTGACTTTATTGCACTCTCAGATATATGTGATAAGGATACTGCAAGGCTTATTAAGAGAGAGGTGTCAGACGGTGTCATCGCTCCGGGTTACACTGAGGAGGCACTCGAGATGCTCCGCGCAAAGAAGAAGGGTACATACAATGTAATTCAGATTGATCCTTCGTATGTTCCTGCTCCGATTGAGAAGAAGCAGGTTTTCGGAATTACATTTGAGCAGGGAAGAAATGAGTTAAATTGTAATGATGAGCTTCTCTCAAATATTGTTACCAGGAACAAGAATATACCTGAGAAGGCAATGATAGATATGAAGATTGCACTCATCGTTCTCAAGTACACACAGTCTAACTCAGTATGCTACGTTAAGGGCGGACAGGCAATCGGTATCGGAGCAGGACAGCAGTCAAGAATCCACTGCACAAGACTTGCAGGTCAGAAGGCTGATAACTGGTTCCTTCGCCAGTCACCGCAGGTTCTCGGACTTCAGTTCATTGATAAGCTTGGCAGACCTGACAGAGACAATGCGATTGACCTCTATATAGGTGACGAGTACATGGATTTACTTGCAGATGGTGCATGGGAGAAGGTATTTAAGGTTAAGCCTCCGGTATTTACGGCGGAGGAGAAGAGAGCATGGCTTGATAAGAACACTGATGTTATATGTGGTTCTGACGCATTCTTCCCATTCTCGGACAATATAGAGCGTGCCCACAAGAGCGGTGTGAAATATATAGCGCAGCCGGGCGGTTCGGTGAGAGATGATGCAGTAATTGAGTGTGCTGACAAGTACGATATGGTTATGGCATTTACGGGAATACGCCTCTTCCATCACTAAGATAATAATCACTAAAGATTAATGCATAAATATATAATTAACACAATCCAATAAGGTTGAATAAAGGCACTGCGTATGTTAAAATAATAACAAGTATGCGGTGCCTTTTTGCACCCGGATAAATGGGAGGTACTATGGTAAAAAAATATGTATATGGAAAACCATTTGAGACTTATGCCGTGATATGCGATGAGAATATTGTCATGGCTTCGGAGCAGGATAAGAATGCGCTGTTTGCGATTGCGGAGGCAGGAGAAGCCTTGGAGCCTTATGGCGGTATAAGCTGGGACAGACCGGATGACGGCAGTGAAGGGGTGGCGATGAAGTACAGCCATACAATGGAACCGGATGACCTTGTGTACGGACTTGGCGAGAACGTGCGTGGCATCAACAAGCGCGGATGGATATATGAGAGCAAGTGCAGCGATGACCCTAATCATAATGAGTCGAAGCGTTCTCTTTACGGCGCACATAATTTTATCATTGTTGCGGATTCGAAAAATCCTGAGAAGTCGTACGGACTTTTTATTGACTATCCTGGAAGAATTATATTTGATATAGGTTATCTTGACAAGAATGAGCTTGCAGTTACGGTATGCAATGAGAATTTTGCAGTCTATATTATGACACCTGAGAATGGGGATCCGTTTTTGTATTCGATTGTAAGGCAGTTCAGACATATTATAGGAAGGAGCTATATTCCTCCGAGATGGGCGTTCGGATATCAGCAGTGCCGCTGGAGCTATATGAGTGAGACGGAAGTGGAGGAGGTTGTAGATAATTACAGAGAGAGAAATATTCCTATAGATGCGGTTTATCTTGATATTGATTACATGGAGAGATACAAAGATTTTACGATTAACAGGGAGACATTTCCTGATTTTTCCGATTTTGTAAAAAAGATGCAGGATAAGCATATTCATCTGGTTCCGATTATCGATGCGGGTGTCAAGATTGAGGACGGATATCCGACTTATGAGGAGGGAAAGGAGAAGGGATATTTTTGTAAGGAAGCTGACGGTGAAGATTTTGTTGTCGGAGTGTGGCCGGGAAGAGTACATTTTCCGGATGTACTCAATGCCGAGGCGAGAAAGTGGTTCGGAAGCGGGTATAAGGTGCTTTTGGATGCGGGAATAGACGGATTCTGGAATGATATGAATGAGCCTGCAATTTTCTATTCGGAGAAGCATCTTAAGGAAGTGTTTGAAAAAATTGACGAGTATAAGGGAAAAAATCTTGATATACAGAGCTTCTTTGATTTCAAGGGAATTGTGGAGGGCTTATCAAATAATCTTGGAGACTATGAAAGATTTTATCATAGAGCCACACAGCCTGATGGGGAGATAATTGTAAGACATGACCATGTCCATAATCTGTATGGCTATAATATGACAAGAGCCGCGTCTGAGAGCTTTAAGGAGCTTGCACCAAATAAAGACATTCTCATGTTTTCGAGGGCGTCATATATAGGAATGCACAGATACGGCGGAATATGGATGGGGGACAATCATTCGTGGTGGAGCCACATTCTTCTATGTCTTAAGATGCTTCCGTCGCTCAATATATGTGGATTTATGTATGTCGGAGCTGATATAGGAGGCTTTAACGACAATGCCACAGAGGAACTTGTGATGCGATGGGTCGGACTGGGCGTGTTTGTTCCGCTCATGAGAAATCATGCGGCGGCAGGAACAAGGTATCAGGAGTTATACAGGTTTACCGACACTGATGCGTTCAGGAATATTATCAATATACGTTATGCACTTATACCGTATCTGTGGGATACATACAACAAGGCTGTTGCTGCTGATACTCTCATGTATAAGCCGCTGGGCTTTGAACATCCCGGAGACAGAGTGGCGGCTGCGACGGAAGACCAGCTCTATGTCGGGGATGATATCATGATATGTCCTGTGTACACACAGAATGCCATCGGAAGATATGTGTACCTTCCTGAGCCGATGACAATGGTAAGGATGAAATCCGATGAGGATTATGAGCTTGAGAAATATGATGCAGGTCATTATTTCGTTGAGATACCTGCTGAGGAGATTGTGTTTTTCATAAGAAACGGGCATAAGATACCGCTGTACAGGAGTGCACAGTATGCGGATGCGGTGTTTGAGAATGAGTGCGTGTGGATTGGCGAGTGATTATATAATGGGATGTAAAAAGGAGAGGTTATGAACAAAACTGTTTTATGGGATGATGGATGGTGCTTTAAAAAGACTTCACTTGGGGTTACGCTTGATGAGGCACTTGACGAAAAATTCAATGCGGTGGATATACCTCACGATTGGTTGATTTATGATACCAATAATCTGTATGAGAGCAGCATAGGCTGGTATAAAAAGAAATTCTCAGTGTCAAAGGAGGAGCTTTGCAAGAAACTTATTGTGCGGTTTGGGGCAGTGTACATGGATTCGACTGTGTATGTCAACGGAAGAGCGGTATGTGAGTGGAAGTACGGTTATTCGACATTTGATGCCGACATCACGGAATATGTGCATGAGGGTGATAACGAGATTGTTGTGAAGGCTGTATATCAGTGCCCTAACACCAGATGGTATTCGGGAGCGGGAATAATAAGGGATGTGTACTTTATGACACTTGAACCGCTTCATGTGGTGCCGGACGGAACATATGTCAGAGTCAGAAAAAATGATGACGGAACATGGCATGTAAAATGTAGTGTGGAGATAGAAAATTCAGGAAATGACATAAGCGCAGGGGATGTACAGGCAGGCCTTACACTCAGCCACGCCGGAAGCAGTGTATTCACATTCGGACGGATGGCAGGAAGTGAAGCTGCTGTATTTGAAAGCGGAGCAAAAGGGAGCGTGGAGCTTGAAATTACGATTGACAAGCCGCTTATCTGGGATATTGATGAGCCGAATCTGTATGAGTGCAGTGTCAGCTTAAAGTATAAGGGTGAGGTACAGCATGAAGAAAGTCAGAAGATAGGTTTTTGTACTAAGGAGTATTCGCCGGAGAACGGATTTATTCTCAACGGGCGAAAGGTAAGGCTCAACGGTGTGTGTGAGCATCACGACAACGGTTGCCTCGGAGCTGCATTCAATGTCAATGCGTTCAGGCGTAAGCTTAACAAGCTCAGGAAGATGGGTGTAAATGCCGTTCGCACCTCTCACAATATGCCTGCCAAGGAAGTGTTGGAGCTTGCGGATGAGATGGGCTTTTTGGTTGACTGCGAAGCGTTCGATATGTGGGAGCTTCCTAAGACGGAATTTGACTATGCAAGGTTTTTTGTCGACTGGGCGGACAAGGATGTGGCAAGCTGGATTCGACGGGACAGAAACCACGTCTCCGTAATCATGTGGAGTATTGGAAATGAGATATACGATACACATCGCGATGAGCATGGTCAGGAGATTACAAGAAGGCTTACCGGGTATGTCAGAGAACATGACCCTGAGTGCAATGCACCCGTTACCATAGGCTCTAATTATATGCCGTGGGAGAACGCACAGAAATGTGCTGATATTGTAAAGCTTGCGGGATACAATTATGCCGAGAAATACTATGAGCAGCATCATAAAGAGCATCCGGACTGGATAATATACGGAAGTGAGACGGCGTCGACACTTCAGAGCCGCGGTATATATAAGTTCCCTTACGAGCAGAGGATACTCTGCGATGACGACGAGCAGTGCTCATCGCTTGGCAACTGTTCGACCAACTGGGGAGCTAAGAATACAGAGTACTGCATAACTATGGACAGGGATGCTCACTACTCAATGGGACAGTTTATATGGACGGGCTTTGACTATATAGGAGAGCCTACGCCGTATCAGACGAAGAATTCGTATTTCGGTCAGCTTGACACGGCAGGCTTTGAGAAGGATACATACTATATATATCAGGCAGAATGGACGGATTACAAAAAGGCACCGATGGTTCATGTGTTCCCATATTGGGATTTTTCAGAGGGCGAGGTTGTTGATGTGCGTGTAGCATCAAATGCACCTAAGGTTGAATTATTCCTGAACGGACGCTCTCTTGGAACGTATGATATTGACCACGAGCACGGTAAAGAACTTCTCGCTCATTACAAGGTTGAATACGAGCCGGGAGTTGTCGAGGCTGTGGCTTACGATGAGAGCGGCAGTGTGATTGCAAGGGATGTAAAGAAGAGCTTTTCGGATGCGGTGAAGCTTGTCGTGACACCTGAGTGCACGAGCATTAAGGCTGACGGAAGAGAACTTGTGTATATTGACATAAGTGCCGTGGATAAGGACGGAAATCCTGTTGAGAATGCCAACAACCGCGTGTATGTGAAAGTGAGCGGAGCGGGCAGGCTTGTAGGAATGGACAACGGAGACAGTACCGATTTTGACCAATACAAGACGGACAGCAGAAGAATGTTCTCAGGAAAGCTTCTTGCTGTTATCGCGGCTAAGACCGAGCCGGGTGAGATTAAGCTTGAGGTGAGTGCAGAGGGAATGGACACTGTGGCTGTATCCATGGAAGCATTGGCCTGCGGAAAGATGACAGGTGTGAGTGCAGGAGAGATCATCAGCGCGATGGATGAGGCTGATGCGGATATCGAGATACCTGTGCGTAACATCCGCATGAAGGTAAAGGGAAGCCGTGTGCTCTCACCGGATAATACGCAGGTGGAGATTGAGGCGGAGCTTCTTCCGCACAATGCGACATATAAAGAGCTTATATGGAAGGTAACGAATGATGCCGGTGTTGATTCTAACGGTGCAGTGCTTGAGGATGGGGAAACCTCCGAGGTTCCATATATTGTAAAGAAGGTGCTCAAAGCAGTCGGTGACGGAAAACACAATGTGCGCTGCTGTACCAGGAACGGAAGAGAGAAAATAAGTCTCATTTCGCAGATAAGCCTTACAGCGGAAGGTCTCGGAATGGCTGAGTTTAATCCGTATGAGTTTGTATACGGCACTCTGTACACTTCAGCGGAGGTTGAGCCTGCGGTCGGACAGGACAGAGGCATTGTTCCTAAAGGTGGAACCTATATAGCATTTGAGAAGGTCAACTTCGGTAAGAACGGTTCCGATGAGATTACACTTCCTGTGTACGAGTTAAACAATAAGCCGTTCCCTATACAGATATGGAAGGGAATACCGGGACAGGATGGAGCGGAGCTTGTCGACACGGTTATATATGACCTGCCTTCAATCTGGGCGACATATCAGGAAAAGACCTACAAGCTTCCCGAGCGTTTTAAGGGTGTGTGTACGGTAAGCTTTGTGGCTGACCATGATATAAATATAAAAGGATTCAGCTTTAAGAAATATGAGCGTGCTTATGACATTAACTACGCGGTTGACAATGATGGCATATACGGTGATACCTATACATTAGGAGCTGATTCCATAACAAATATCGGAAATAATGTTGCACTCACATACAATGACATGAATTTCACGGATGGTATGCATAAGATTACAATCTGCGGTCGTTCGGTGCTTGAAAAGAACACGATTCATGTCCGCTTTGCAAATGAAGAGGGAACGGAGAACAGAATAGCAGAGTTCATCATGCCTCATACGGTTGAGAGCGGAGATGGGTATGTGGAGCAGAGTTTTGAACTTGAGAACATCGAGGGAAGCTATTCGGTTAATCTTGTATTCCTTCCGGGATGTAACTTTGACCTTAAGTGGTTCAGATTTGAATAGCGGAACGCAAACAGAGAAAGGACTGCCTGAATTGGCAGTCCTTTTTTTTCGGAGCCTTTTTGTGTAACAGGAACGAGGTATCCTGTTACACAAAAAAGACACCGGAATTTCCGATGTCTCTTCGTCGGCGTGACAGGATTCGAACCTGCGACTTCTACGTCCCGAACGTAGCGCTCTACCAAGCTGAGCCACACGCCGCTGATAGATATGCTAACACAGAATAGGAAAAATTTCAACTTGTTTTTGAAAAAAATACACAATATATTTTACAAAAAATACTAAAAACATATTGACATCTGAACATATATGAATATAATGAAGATATGAACAGATGAACAAATACTAATATGTTGCATCTGTGAAGGGTTCCGCATAGGATAAGGATTGTGATTGGAGGTGACTTATATGGCGGATAATGCAGGAGATCAGAATGAATTTCTCGCAGCTCACGAGGATGTGGTAAGGAGGGTGTTAGAGCAGCAGCCTGCCGAAGAGTATCTGTATGATCTTGCAGAGTTATTTAAAGTGTTTGGAGATTCCACCAGAATAAGAATACTGTATGCTCTGTTTGAAAGTGAGTTATGTGTGAACGATATCGCACAGCTTTTGAATCTCGGACAGTCGGCGGTCAGCCACCAGCTCAAGATTCTCAAGGATGCGAAGCTTGTGAGGTTTCGCAGGGAGGGTAAGATTATATTTTATGCCCTTGATGATGACCATGTCAGAAATATGCTGAGCATGGGAATGGAACATGTTGAAGAATAAAATAATTTAATAATTTCAAGGAGGATTTTATCATGAAGAAGACATACAATGTAGAGGTTGACTGCCCTAACTGTGCAGCTAAGATGGAGGAGGCAGTTAAGAACACTAATGGAGTTAAGGATGCTTCATTAAGCTTTATGACACTTAAGCTCAAGGTTGAATTTGAGGATGGTGCCGATGTTGATGCGGTTATGAAGGAAGCCTACGCTAACTGCAAGAAGGTTGAAGATGACTGCGTAATTGAGCTTTAATGGTATGATGTCGATGCTCTGCACCGGCAGCAGATTTTTCATTATGGTAAAGGGAGGCATTTATGAATAAGAAACAGAAGACGATATTATATCGTATTATTATTTCTGCTGTTCTCGTTGTGGTTGTTTCCATACTTGATGCCCTGTTGGATTTGAATGTGTGGATTAGTGCCGTGTTATATCTGATTCCCTATTTTGTGATCGGATATGATATACTTAAGAAGGCGGGAAAGGGAATTTTAAAAAGACAGATTTTTGATGAGAATTTCCTTATGGCGGTTGCGACGGTAGGCGCGATTGCAATCGGAGAGTTCCGCGAGGGTGTTGCGGTTATGCTATTCTACCAGATTGGAGAACTTTTCCAGAGTGTTGCAGTCGGAAAGAGCAGAAAAAACATTGCGGCACTCATGGATATCAGACCGGATTATGCGAATATAGTTGTCGACGGGCAGTTGCAGAAGGTTGATCCGGATGAGGTCGAGATTGGAACAACCATAGTGGTCAATCCGGGTGAGCGGGTTCCTATTGACGGTGTGATAATTGATGGAAATACATCGCTTAATACGAGTGCACTCACAGGTGAGAGTGTCCCGAGAGATGCAGTATGCGGCGATGAGGTTATAAGCGGATGTATCAATCTTACGGGAACAATTCACATTCGCACAACTAAGGAGTTCGGCGACTCAACGGTATCTAAGATACTTGATCTCGTTGAGAATTCAAGTCTTAAGAAGTCACGTTCGGAGAATTTTATCACAAAGTTTGCAAAATATTATACACCGGCAGTGTGCTACAGTGCACTTGCACTTGCGATTATACCGCCTGTGATTAATCTTATAATTGGTAATCCTGCAGCATGGCTGACCTGGATTATAAGGGCACTTTCATTCCTCGTTGTAAGCTGTCCTTGTGCACTTGTAATTTCCATTCCGTTAAGCTTCTTTGGCGGAATAGGATGTGCTTCAACGAACGGAATACTCGTCAAGGGTTCTAACTACCTTGAAGCACTTGCAGATACAAAGTACATTGTATTTGATAAGACAGGAACACTCACCAAGGGTGTGTTTGAGGTTACGGGAAATTATCCTGAGAATGGTTTTACACCGGATGAACTTTTATACTATGCAGCTTATGCCGAGAGCGGTTCAAGCCACCCTATAAGCATAAGTCTTAAGAAAGCTTATGATAAGAAGCTTGAGCTTGAGCGTGTAACCGGAATAGAAGAAGTTGCCGGTCATGGTGTTACAGCGGTCGTCGACGGAAGAAAGACCGCAGCCGGAAATGTCAAGCTTATGAAGAAGGTCGGTGCCGCCGTTACATCGGAGCATGATGACGGAACTGCCGTATATGTAGCGATTGACGGTGTATATGCCGGCTGCATCACTATATCAGATGTTGTCAAGCCGACATCTAAGGAAGCTATATCAGGTCTTAAGTCAGCAGGAATCAGGACTGTAATGCTCACGGGAGATACAGCTAAGACAGCACAGCTCGTCGGAACAGAGCTTGGTATTGACGAGATTCATAGTGAGCTTCTTCCGGCAGACAAGGTGGCACAGGTTGAAAGACTTCTCGGTGAGAAGGGGGCTAAGGAGAAGCTGGCATTTGTCGGCGATGGCATCAATGATGCACCCGTCCTTTCAAGAGCGGATATTGGTGTTGCGATGGGAGCACTTGGTTCTGATGCGGCTATTGAGGCAGCAGATGTGGTTCTCATGGATGATGACCCTGCCAAGCTTGCTCTTGCAATGAGAATATCGACAAAGACATTTAAAATAGTCAGACAGAATATTGCGTTTGCACTTGCCGTCAAGTTCGCATGTCTTATCCTTGTGGCACTCGGAATTGCCAATATGTGGGTTGCAATATTT
>UMDR01028184.1_pt1 | contig 12077 bp, 9 predicted proteins | sample 1964541 | NCBI WGS metagenome assembly UMDR01 (sample SAMEA4835999, study PRJEB28245) | human gut metagenome | biome: gut microbiome; material: fecal sample | place: Denmark | collected 2008 | reverse complement strand
GTGTATTGCTGTAATAAGCCTGTTCATAATCAGAATAGAAACTTTCAAATTCTTTCGAACAGTCTTCTTTGGCTACAGTAAAGCAGGCAGCGAAGCTGGCACCGTAAGAAGCCTTATCTACACCATCTAAAGCACGGATTTTTGTTAAAAGCGTATCCGGGTCATAGTTATTTTCGGAATATATCGTGCAGGAAAGTTCATAGCCGTTTCCGTTATAAATGCTGCCGGCGGAACGTGTCAGATAAGCACAAAAGCTGCTGGCAGAAATAAACAGTACAATACTTAAGAAAAGTGAGATAACAGTAGCACGGTATTTGCTGCGGCTTCGTTTATAGTTTTTGGCAGCAAGCATTCCTTCAAAGCCAAATAATTTTTCCGTAAGTGGAAATGTATGCACTTTTTTGGAACGGATGTTAATATCACTGGTCTGTCGGATGGCTTCTAAGGCAGATAACTTCATGGATTTCCGTGCCGGCAGGTAAGCAGAAATCAATACCGTAATAAAAGCGAGGGTGACGGCAATCACAATTCCGGCAACGGATGGCTGCAGGGTCAGGTGCAGTGTGGTGTCACTTCGGTACAGTATGGCAAGAGTATCACCAGTGAAATAGAAGGTAATGCCAATTCCAACTAAACCGAAGAAGATTCCAAGCGGAATACCGATAAGACACAGGAAAGCCGCTTCAAACAGGATGCTGTGAATCATCTGGTGTCTGGTTGCACCAAGGGATGAAAGCAGACCAAACTGTCTGGTTCGTTCGCTGATAGAAATGGAAAATGCATTATAAATCAGTGAGATAGAACCAAGTACGATAATTGCAATCAAAATAACTGCAAGACTGGTGACGGTGCGGTTTAAGGAATCCTCCATGGATGCTCCGTCAAGCCGCAGTAAATCATAGTTCATGGTAAATGAATATGGCGCATGCTGCTCTAAAAAACTGGATACATCCTTGCTGTTATAAAGACAGAAGTAGATATCCTGATAGGATGTCCGGGCAGAAGAGAGAGTCAGTGCTGTATAACCCGGAGCATGAAAGCTTTCAAAGGAAGGTCTGCTGTAAAAACCTACCACCTGATAAGTTTTTGACTCCGTATTTGTAATGGATTCTAACGGAATTACTTTTCCGTCTTTGGATTTTTCTGACTTATTACCAAGCAGTGAAGTGTTATTATCTAAAACAAAACCTTCTTCATTGACACGTTCTCCGACATCCAGTGTAATTTCATCATTTAAGTTATAAGCAATGCCTCCGTCATAGGCAAGGTGCTCTGGAAGCAGAAGCTCAGAATCGTTTTCCGGCATCCGTCCTTTCGTAATGTGTACCGGAAGAAGAGTAGTAACATCATCCGTTACACCACAGATATAAAGGTATGGTTTGTATTGGTTGGCGGAATCTTTAAGATCGGCATATCCAATATATTTTAAAGAAACAGAAGACTCGATTTCGTCATGGGAGAGAAAATCTTTTGACTCTGATTGGGTGACACGAAAAGCGGCACCCTGCCAGCTTCCTTCGGTATCAATGGTATATTCCTTCATAAATGCATGAAGAGAGCTGATGCTGCTGGTAACTGCGGTAAACATGGCAGTAGAAAGAATAATTCCGATAATCGTGACGATGGTACGGGTTTTATTCTTCTTTAAGTTGGTGAGTGTGATTTTGTGGAAGATATTCATGCACGAATCACCTCATCCCGTGTAATTTTGCCGTCTTCAATGGCAATGATGCGGTCTGCCTGAAGGGCAATGTTTTCATCATGGGTAATGACAATTAAGGTCTGGTTAAATTTCTGGTTGGAATATTTTAAGAGTTCCACAATTTCCTGGCTGTTTTTGGAATCTAAGTTTCCGGTAGGCTCATCGGCTAAAACCACAGCAGGAGCGTTCATTAATGCACGACCGATGGAGACACGCTGCTGCTGACCACCGGAAAGCTGGTTTGGAAGATGATTTTCCCGTCCTTTTAAAGAGAGAATTTCCAGCAGTTCATTTAAATGTTCTTTGTTGACCGGGCGTCCATCCATGCGGACAGGAAGTGTCATATTTTCAACGACATTCAGTACCGGAATCAGATTATAGAACTGATAAATCAGCCCGACCTGCCGTCTGCGGAAGATGGCAAGCTGTTCCTCCTTTTGTGCGTAGACATCAGTGCCCTCCATATAGACTTTGCCGGAGGTTGGTGTATCGACACCGCCTAAAATGTGAAGCAGTGTGGATTTGCCGGAACCGGATGGCCCGATGATAGCGAGAAATTCGCCTTTGTTGACAGAAAAAGAAACGTGGTCTAGGGCAACCACCTGATTTTCTCCTGTTCCATAGATTTTGGTGAGATTTTCAGCTCGTAAGATTTCCATAAGTAACTCCTTTCCATTTGATGCGATTCTAATGAGAAGTATAAGCATCCCGGATGACAGGAGCATGACTTTTCAGTGACAGTTCTGTCACTTTTTATAGAATTTCAGGATAAAACGTGCACCGCCTTCTTTACGGTTTTCTGCTTTTAAGGTTCCATTTTCTTTGGAAACAATCATACGGGAGAGGGAAAGACCGATGCCAATGCTCTGACCGGTGGCATTTTTTCCTTTGTAAAAGCGTTCAAAAAGATGCGGGATATCTTCTGGCAGAAAACCACTTCCATTGTCTTCAATCACGATAGAAACATAGATTGGATTGTCGGTAACTGTAACATCAATCCTGCCACCGGAAGGCGTGTGCTCCATGCAGTTCTTTAAGATGTTTCCAAGGGCTTCCGCCGTCCATCGTAAATCCGTAGAAAAAGAAAAATCCTTCGGCTCTATGGTTTCATGATACTGGATGTCCCGTAGTTCCAATGGAATAAGCAAAGGTGCAGCCGCAGTGGAGAGCAGTTCTTTGGCAGAAGTTTCGGTCTGGTGAAAAGTAATGGTTCCTGCGTCCATGGAAGATAATTTTAATAAAGTTTCAATGAGCCAGTCCATCCGGTCAATTAACATGGATAATTCCCGCAGGGATTCCTTTCGCTTCTCATCGGAAAGAGCCGGCTCTTTTAAGAGAGTCAGCAAAAGACGGATGGAAGTAAGGGGAGAGCGGAGCTGATGGGAAATATCAGCCATGGCATCCGCAAGATATTTTTTATCGTTTTCAAGAGCCTGATTCTGTTCCGCAAGGCGTCTGGTCAGCTTGGCAAGCTCATTTTGTAAAATTGCAAGTTCTCCTTCCATATAGTCGCTGAAATCACCACTGCTGTTACTGTGCAGCATCGCATCTAACTGCTGACTTAAGGATTCCACCTTCCGGTAACGTTTTCTGGTGAAAATAATAAAAATAAGAATGAAAATAAGTGATGCAAAAAGGATGATTACACCACAGATAGTATCAAAATAAAATCCGATGCCTGCAAAGATAAAGCATACAAGCAGTTGCAGAAACAGGCATTTTTTGATTTCGGGATTGCGCAAAAATTTCATAAAGACTCCTTTGGGAAAATACATTTTCATCGGTTATTATGGTACTCATATTTATAACAGGCGTTTTCTGCAGTTCAATTAGTCACCAAGCTTATAGCCCAGTCCGCGGATGGTTTTGATATATTCCGGGTGTGCCGGGTCGGCTTCGATTTTTTCCCGGAGCCTTTTGATGTAGACGGTAAGGGTATTATCATTTACAAATTCCCCTGCCATATCCCAAAGTTCATCTAAGAGCCGGCTTCGTGTAAGGACAATGCTCTGGTTGGAAAGAAAGAGTAAAAGCAGCCGGTATTCCAGGGCGGAAAGAGTCAGTTCCACATTATTCTTATAGACCAGTCCACGTACGGTATCAGCTTTCAGTTCATGATATTCCAACGGCTGGCTGCCACGGTGATAGCGGCGGAGAACACTGTTCATTCTGGAAATCAGTTCTCTCGGCCGGAAGGGCTTGGGAATATAATCATCGGCACCAAGGTCAAGCCCGGCAACCACACTATATTCATCATCCGATGCCGTCAGAAAAATGACAGGAATATCAGAGTTTGCCTTGATGGCACTGCACAAAGAAAAGCCGCTTCCATCCGGCAGGGAGACATCAAGCAGTGCTAAGTCAAAGTGATACTGCCCGGAATCTAATAAATCGATGGTTTCCTTTTGGTTATTCGCAGAAGTAACCTGAAAACCCTCCTGATTCAGGAAAGTGCGTAAATTGGAAACGATACTTGTATCATCATCTACAAGAAGTACATGTGTCATGTTTTCTTCTCCTTACAATTAATTTATAGAAGGCGCGGATTGACAAAATACTTGCATAAAATAATTTCGGTTATCCGGAGGATGTTTGTTTATGGGATGGAAAATGCCAGTTGTTCTTAGCTGCATGTTTTGCTTGATGATAAACTGTCTTTCCGCTTGCTTTGACCGGATATCTGCACTGTCCGCCGGGTGCGGATGCGGTATAAGACCTGTAAGGGGCACTAGGAATTTCGGCAGGCAAAATATTTTGTCCGGCAACCGGTGCAAATTCACATCCATGTTCATATGCACCTCGCTGGCACGTCCATGTGCCAGCGTTGCCTGTTGCCGGACGAAATTCCAAGTGCCCCTAACAGCCCTTCTTAGGCATCCGCACTTCGACGGACGGTACAGATAGACTGTCAAACATTGGAAAGACGGTTTTTACAGGCAAAAGCAAAATATGCAGCTTAGAACTACGGTATTTTATATCCAAAACAAATATCCTTTGGATAACAGGATTATTTTAACAAGGATTATATAGTGTCAATCCGCCACGTTTATAAAAGTCATTGTAGCATAAAGAAACTTGCATTTGCAAAAGAAACAGTATAAGATGGACAGTTGTGATGAAAAATAAGCTGGTAAAGGCAAGAGGGATAGACAGATGAAGCAGAATTTAAAGAAAATGATTTCTTATTATAAACCATATCTTGGCGTATTTTTTATTGATATGTTTTTTGCACTGTTAGCAGCAGTGGCGGCACTGGTGATTCCGCTGATTGTACGGTATATTACATCAACAGTGGTATATCTGCCGGAGCAGGATGCAGTAAAGACAATCGGAAAGCTTGCTTTGTTTATGGTGGCGTTGGTAGCCATTCAGTGTTACAGCAATTATTATATTTCTAATAATGGTCATGTAATGGGTGCCAAAATAGAATATGATATGCGGGCAGAAATATTTGCTCATTATCAGAAACTGTCCTTTGCATTTTATGATAATCAGAAGGTCGGACAACTGATGGCGAGAATTACCACGGACCTTTTTGATATCAGCGAACTGCTGCACCATGGACCGGAAAATATTGTGATTTCCCTGATTAAGATAATTGGTGCATTTGTTATTATGATGGGAATCAGTCCGAAGCTTACAGTGGCGGCATTTGCACTGGTACCGTTTATGATAGCGTATGCATATTTCTTTAATAAGCGTATGAAAAAGGCATTTCGGCAGAACCGTATTAAGATAGCGGATATCAATAGCCAGATAGAGGACAACCTTTCCGGTATCCGCGTAGTAAAATCCTTTGCTAATGAAGAAGTCGAACAGGAAAAATTCAGCCGTGGAAACAAAGGCTTCTTAGATGCCAAGAAGAACAGCTATCTCTTTATGGGTGGTTATCAGGCGGGACTGACTGCATTTACCACGTTGATTACCGTAGTAGTGGTGATTGCCGGAGCACTGTGGATTCCGGGTGGCAGTGTGAGTATTACAGATTTGATTACGTTCCTTTTATATATCAATGTATTTACCGAGCCGGTTAAGACGCTGATTGATTTTACCGAGCAGTTCCAGAATGGATATTCCGGCTTTGAACGGTTTATGGAGATTCTTTCCATTGAACCGGATATTTCGGATGAGGAAAATGCCATTGTCATGGAAAATGTGCGGGGAGAAGTAGAATTTCAGGATGTTTCCTTCCGGTATGAAGAACATTTAAGCCGCGTTTTAAGGCATATAAATCTGAAAGTTCCGGCAGGAAGCTACGTGGCACTGGTGGGAACTTCAGGTGCCGGAAAGACAACCCTTTGCAGCCTGATACCAAGATTTTATGATGTGTCAGAGGGCAGAATTTTAATTGATGGCTGTGATATCCGCCACTATAAATTAAAAAGTTTAAGAGACCACATTGGCATTGTCCAGCAGGATGTTTATTTGTTTGCCGGAACCATTTTTGAAAATATTGCTTATGGCAAACCGGATGCGACAAGGCAAGAAGTCATTGAGGCAGCAAAGAATGCCAATGCCCATGAATTTATTTTATCACTGCCGGATGGTTATGATACAGATATCGGACAGCGGGGTGTAAAACTTTCCGGCGGTCAGAAACAGCGGCTCTCTATTGCCCGGGTATTTTTAAAGAATCCGCAGATTCTTATTTTTGATGAAGCAACCTCAGCACTGGATAACGAAAGTGAAAAGGTGGTACAGGAATCACTAGAGAAGCTGGCGAAGAACCGGACAACATTTGTAATTGCCCACAGGCTTTCTACGATAGAAAATGCAGGGCGTATTCTGGTGCTGACTGAGCAGGGAATCGAAGAAGAGGGCACCCATGAGGAGCTGCTTGCACGGAATGGAATTTATGCAGGGCTTTATCATACCCATTGATATTGAGAAAAGCTATTTATAAAATTTGTATGAAGTTCACGCGGTTTGCTTGAGAAATTTTACTTTTTCTGCTATATTGCAATAGGTAGACAAATCAATTCAGTGTGAAATACACTTTAATTATTAGAAAGAAGGATGTTAAAATGACAAAAATTGATATTATTTCAGGCTTCTTAGGAGCTGGAAAGACCACATTTATCAAGAAAATGATAGAAGAGGCTTTTGTTGGTGAGAAGCTGGTACTGATTGAAAATGAATTTGGTGAAGTCGGTATCGACGGCGGATTCTTAAAGGATTCCGGCATTGAGATTACCGAGATGAACTCAGGATGTATCTGCTGTTCCCTGGTAGGAGACTTTGGAAAGAATTTAAATGAAGTAATTACTAAATTCCATCCGGACCGTATCTTAATCGAGCCGTCAGGAGTTGGTAAACTTTCTGACGTAATGAAATCTGTTATTGATGTAGAAAAAGAGCAGGATGTGAAATTAAATGCACTGGTTACAGTTGTAAATGCAAAGAAAGCATCCAAACAGATGAAAGCCTTTGGCGAATTCTTCAATAATCAGATTGAATTTGCAACAACAATCGTATTAAGCAGAACCCAGAGCACAACACCGGAGCAGTTAGAGCTTTGCGTAAAACAGATGCAGGAATTAAATGGCAAGGCTGCAATCATTACAACTCCTTGGGATGCCATCAAAGGTGAGCAGATTCTCAAAGTTATGGAAGGACAGGACTCTCTTGAGATGAAACTTCTTGCAGAGGCACATCATAAAGCAGAAGAGGAAGAACATGAGCATGAACACCATCATGACCATGACCACGAGGAGCATGAACACGATCACGATCACGACCACGACCATGAGGAGCATGAACATCATCATGAGCATGGCGAGAACTGCACCTGCGGATGCCATGACCATGACCACGAACATCATCATCACCATCATGCAGATGAGGTATTTACAAGCTGGGGCAAAGAGACTCCGCATAAATTTACCCGTGAGAAGATTGAAGAGGTATTAAAGACCTTATCCGAGAGCGAAGAGTATGGCATGATTCTCCGCGCAAAAGGAATGGTAGAGGATGTCAATGGTTCCTGGATTTACTTTGATATGGTTCCGGGCGAGTATGAATTAAGAGATGGAGAGCCGGATTACACCGGAAGACTCTGTGTCATTGGTTCTAAGATTGACGAACACAAGATTGAAGAATTATTCGGCATTGCATAATGCCCGTCAGATAGGAAAGGGGAAACCATGCAGGAGATTCCAGTATATTTATTTACCGGATTTATGGACAGCGGTAAGACCACATTAATCAAAGAAACACTCTTTGAAAATGATTTCGGCGGGGACAACCGTACGGTAATTATTGTCTGTGAAGACGGTGATGAAGAATATGATGAAGCAAAATTAAATACCATTAATGCGAAGGTTGCAATGATTGAGGAGCAGGAAGATTTTACAACAGAGACCTTGCAGAAGATTCAGGAGACATACAAACCGGAGCAGATTTTTATTGAGTATAACGGTACCTGGGATATCGCTACTTTGCTTGAAACAAAGATGCCGGATGGCTGGGTAATCGTACAGTCCTTGGCAACCGTAGATGCCACTACATTTGAAATGTATCTTGCTAATATGCGTGCCATGATTATGGAGCAGTTGTTTAAGGCAGATGTAGTAATCTTTAACCGTTGTGATGACAATACACCAAAGGGCAAGTTCCGCCGTGCCGTAAAAGCACAGAACCGTCCGGCACAGATTGTATACGAGCGTGCCGATGGAACGATTGATGAGAGTGCCGATGAAGAACTGCCATTTGACATCAATGCAGATGTCATTGATATTACGGATGCAGATTATGCAATCTGGTATATGGATGCACAGGATAATCCGAAGAAATACGATGGCAAGAAAATCAAATTCCTTGCGTTGGTATATAATCCGGAAAAGATGAGCAGGAAGGGCATGTTCGTGCCGGGACGTTTTGCCATGACCTGTTGTGTAGAGGATGTCCAGTTCTTAGGATTTAAATGCAAATATCCGAAGTCGGAAGAAATCGGTCACAAATCATGGATAAATATTACCGCAGAAGTTCATGTGGAATTTGCCAAGGAATACAGAGGAAAAGGACCTGTCCTTTATCCGGTATCCATTGAGCCGGCAGAGAAGCCGGAAGATGAACTGGTATATTTCTCATAAAAAAGTATTGACAATGTGAAAGAAAAGTATTATTCTAACTTCAATAAGAGAAACCGTTGAGAAAGAGTAGTAAGCTTGATTGGAAATCAAAGAGAGCTGCAGGTGGTGGAATTGCAGTATGGAAGATTTTGCTGAATGGACTTTCGAGGGTGGCCTGAATTAACAGTAGGCGTCACCGGGAACCGAACCCGTTACCAATCCGGCATGTATGATTCGTACATGAATGAGTGGACAATTCGTCAATATGAGTGGTACCGCGATAATAAGATTTTATTACCGTCTCAAGCATAAGCTTGAGGCGGTTTTTTACTGTTAGAAAACAGTAAAAGCGCTTTCTCTTATGAACAACAATAAATCATATAAGAAAGAAGAGGTAGTAATTATGAAGAAGAAAATGATGGCAGCAGTATTAACAATGGCTATGGCAGTAGCAGCAATGGCAGGATGCGGAAGCAACAGTGCATCCAATGATGCAGCAACAACAGAGAAGGCTGCAGCAGATGGTAAAGTTTATAAAGTAGGTATCGTACAGTATGTAGATGATGCTTCTTTAAATCAGATTGAGAAAGCAGTAGAAGCAGAGCTGGATGCAAAAGCAAAAGAGCTCGGTGTTACTTTTGATTATAAAGATTATACTTACAATGGTCAGGCAGATTCTTCTACCTTAAACCAGATTGCAACAGACCTGGTTGCAGAAGATGTAGATGTGATTATTCCAATCGCAACACCAACCGCAATGATTATGCAGGCAGCAACAGAAGAAAATCAGATTCCGGTTGTATTCTCTGCAGTCAGTGATCCGGTTACCGCAGGACTTGTTGAAAGTATGGATAAACCTGGTTCCAATATCACCGGAACATCGGATGCATTAAATACAGAAGCAGTAATGGACTTAATGTTTGCAGCAAATAAAGACATTAAAAAAGTAGGTCTTTTATATAATAAGAGTCAGGATTCTTCCACTGTTCCAATTCAGGACGCAAAAGATTATCTTGATAAAAAAGGCGTTGAATATGTAGAAAAAACAGGAACAACCAATGATGAAATTTCTCTTGCAGCAGATGCATTAGTTGCAGCCGGTGTAGATGCCGTATTTACACCGACCGATAACACCGTAATGACAGCAGAACTTGCAATTTATGAGAAATTTGTAGAAGCAGGCATTCCACATTATGCAGGAGCTGACTCCTTCGCATTAAACGGAGCTTTCTGTGGATTCGGTGTAAACTATGTTGACCTTGGTACTGCAACAGCAGATATTGTAGTAGATATTTTAGTAAATGGGAAAGATCCTGCAACAACAGCAGTACAGACCATGAGCAACGGAATCGCAACTGTAAATACAGATGTGGCAAGCCAGCTTGGAATTGACTACAGCGTATTTGACGGTATGTGTGAAAAAGTAGTAGAGATTCAGACCGCAGAAGAGTTTGAATAAAAAGATAAAACGATAGTATGATAAGATAGTCAGGGGGATTAAAGAATGGGCTCCATATTTACAATATCCATTTTACAAAGTGCATTAGAGCTAGGGTGTATATACGCCCTGGTTGCACTGGCATTGTTTGTTTCATTTTCCATATTAAATATTGCAGATTTGTCAACCGATGGCTGCTTTACCTTAGGCTGTGCCGTATGTGCCATGGTAACGATACAGGGTCATCCGATTCTGGCACTGGCAGCAGCAATGTTAGCCGGTGTATGTTCCGGATTTATCACAGCATTTCTGCAGACAAAGCTTGGAATTGAATCAATTCTGGCAGGAATCATTGTAAATACGGGGCTCTATACCATTAATATTGCAGTCATGGGATTTGCTTCCCAGGTGAACCTGTTTAACTGCAATACCATATTTACCATGGCAAAAAATGCCATTGGTGGTGGCTGGTATAAACTGATTGTGGCAGCATTAATCGTACTGGTAATCGGCGTGATTTTATCCGCATTTTTAAATACCAGATTAGGTCTTTCCATCCGGGCAACCGGTGATAATGCTGACATGGTAAAAGCCTCCAGCATTAATCCATCCTTTACGATTACCGTAGGTCTTTGTGTAGCCAATGCAATGACTGCATTATCCGGCGGTGTATTAGCACAGTACCAGAAATCCTGCGATATCAACCTTGGAACCGGTATGGTAACCATCGCACTTGCCAGCCTGATTATCGGAGAATCCATTATCGGAAAAGGCTCCATGTTCCGCAGAGTATTAGGCGTTGTATTAGGAAGCTGTCTCTATCGTTTCTTAGTAGCCGTTGCATTAAGACTGAATGTTCCGGCAGAGGCATTGAAACTGGTTTCTGCAATTATCGTAGCAATTGCAATTGCATTCCCGTTCTTAAAGAAGAAGGCAGCGTTTGTCAGACAGAAGAGCGCAGCACAGAAGAAATTAAAAGACAATATGCGTCTGGCAGAAGCAAATACAAAGGAAATGGGAGGTGACCGATAATGTTAGAAATGAAGCATGTATCTAAGACATTTAATCCGGGAACCGTAAATGAAAAGAAAGCATTGTGTGATTTGAACCTGGTTCTTGAAGATGGAGATTTTGCAACAATCGTAGGAAGTAATGGGGCAGGAAAATCAACTACATTTAATGCGATTACAGGTGCGTTCTATGTAGATGAAGGACAGATTATTCTAGATGGAGAGGATATTACATATAAGAAAGAATTTTTGCGCAGTAAAGTCATTGGTCATCTGTTTCAGGACCCGTTAAAGGGAACAGCACCACATATGACCATTGAAGAAAATATGGCACTGGCATATCTTCGTGCATCCGGAAAAGAAAATGCATTTTTCAGCAGAATCCGTAAATCCGATAAAGAAAAATTCAGAGAACTGTTATCCCAGCTTGATATGGGCTTAGAGGACAGAATGAAGCAGCCGGTTGGATTGTTATCCGGCGGTCAGAGGCAGGCACTTACCCTTCTGATGGCAACGATGGTGACCCCGAAGATTCTTCTTTTGGATGAGCATACGGCAGCACTTGACCCTGCAACCGCAGAGAAAGTATTGGAACTGACGAAAAAAATTATTGCAGAGCATCATATTACCTGTCTTATGGTAACCCATAATATGCATCAGGCACTAGAGCTTGGCAACCGGATTCTGATGATGGATTCCGGAAATATTGTCCTTGATTTAAAGGATGAAGAGAAGAAGAAAATGACGGTAGACAGCCTTTTAGAGCAGTTCCGCATCCAGGCAGGAAAGCGTCTTGACAATGACAGAATTTTAATGTCAGCACAGTAAAAATAGAAATTGGTAAATTTTTTTTAAGA
>UMDR01004993.1_pt1 | contig 12179 bp, 8 predicted proteins | sample 1964541 | NCBI WGS metagenome assembly UMDR01 (sample SAMEA4835999, study PRJEB28245) | human gut metagenome | biome: gut microbiome; material: fecal sample | place: Denmark | collected 2008 | reverse complement strand
TTATTTAGGAGATAATTAATGTATGTATCGGAAAATATGTTCCGGTACGTTTGCTAACTTTAAAACGCTATTAAGAATGACAAAACCATTGTATGTAATCGCTGCTATTTGTTTATGGCTATTCAGTGCTTGCCAGTCTGCGGACTATAAGTATGAAGCTGTTTATCGTAACCTGCCTTTTGACATGCCTCGTGTGGAAGCGCCGAGATTTCCCGACCGTACGGTTAATCTGGCAGAGTTCAATGCTGTCGGTAATGGAGAAACTCTATGTACATCGGCTTTTGCCGATGCAATCAATACCCTTTCCGAACAAGGGGGAGGGCATCTTGTTGTTCCTGCCGGTGTTTGGCTGACAGGACCTATTGTGTTGAAAAGTAATATCGATTTGCATTTGGAAAAAGGAGCCGTTATCCTTTTCTCTCCCGATGTAGACCTCTATCCTTTGGTGGAAACTGTATTTGAGGGTTTGGATACCCGTCGTTGCCAGTCGCCTATTTCCGGTCGTAATTTGGAGAATGTGGCGATAACAGGCGAGGGAGCTATCGACGGAAACGGTCATTACTGGCGCCCGCTGAAGCGTGAGAAAGTAACGGAGAGTGTTTGGAAGCAGACGACAGCCCGTGGCGGCGTATATAAACGTCCTACTTACTGGTTCCCTTATCCTGAAACTTTGAAAGGAGATACTATCAGTAATATGAATGTCCCTCAGAATCTGCAAACGGAAGAAGAGTGGCAAAGTGTCCGTCATTTCCTTCGTCCGGTAATGGTGAGTCTGATAGAATGTAAGAATGTATGGTTGCAAGGAGTGATATTCCAGAACTCTCCGGCATGGAACTTACATCCGCTGATGTGTGAGAATGTACTGGTTGAAGACGTGCAGGTGCGTAATCCGAGCTATGCGCAGAATGGTGACGGACTGGATTTGGAATCTTGTAAAAACGCGCTGATTGTGAATTCTACTTTTGATGTGGGAGATGACGGAATCTGCCTGAAAAGCGGTAAGGATGAAGATGGCCGCCGTCGTGCACGTCCTTGTGAAAATGTAGTGGTAGATGGCTGTACGGTATTTAAAGGACATGGTGGCTTTGTTGTCGGCAGTGAGATGAGCGGCGGGGTACGCAACGTGTCTGTCAGCAATTGTCAGTTCTTGGGAACGGATGTGGGATTGCGCTTTAAAAGTAAGCGCGGCCGTGGCGGTATTGTTGAAAATATCTGGATTACCAATGTTTCCATGATGGATATTCCTACCGAACCGATTACTTTCAATCTTTATTATGGTGGAAAATCTGCCGTTGAAGTGTTGGAAAGCGGTGAGAAGGTTCCGGCTAAAGTCGATCCGCTTCCTGTGGACGAAACAACTCCTTGTTTCCGGAATATTCATGTGAAGAATCTGATATGTGCAGGAGCCCGTCGCGCATTATTCTTCAACGGTATTCCTGAAATGCCGATTGAGAATGTCGTGTTGGAAGATATTGATATTACTTCACGATTGGGCGCCGAATTTATTTATAGCAAGGCTGTTACGATGAAGAATGTAACTATCCGCAATACGGAAGGCGAGCAAGTTGTTACCCGTTTTTGTGAGGATATGAAATAAGAAGCCGGATGTGGTAATAGCGGACGAAATGGATTGTCAAATCTGACACCCTTTCAGTCAAAATAAGTACAAAGAATAGGGGATGATTCCCCTATTTTTGTATCATGAAATAGCGACTAAAACTAATTACCATGAAACAATGTTTTTTTGCGGTCGATTTGGGTGCTACCAGTGGCCGTACTATCTTGGGAACCTTCACACCGGAAGGATTGGAAATGGAAGATGTGAATCGCTTCCCGAATCGTTTGATTGAAACCGGCGGACATTTTTACTGGGATATATATGAACTTTACCGGCATATTATCGAAGGATTGAAAATAGTCGCTCAAAAAGGAGATGTTGAAATTACTTCCATTGGTATCGATACATGGGGAGTGGATTTTGTTTGCGTGGGTGAAGATGGTGGATTTCTTCGTCAACCTTATTCGTACCGCGATCCCCATACTGCCGGAGCGCCTGACGCTTTCTTTGAAAAAGTAGCCCGTAAACAAGTCTATGAGTGGACGGGTATCCAGGTAATGAACTTCAATTCTTTGTTCCAGCTCGATACATTGAGACGGAATAGTGACAGTGCATTGGCCGCTGCCGATAAACTGCTTTTTATACCTGATGCTTTAAGTTATATGCTGACCGGGGAAAAGGTAACGGAGTACACCATTGCCAGTACGGCGCAGCTGGTAAATGCGAAAACCCGTAAACTGGAAAATGCTTTGCTGCGCGAGCTCGGACTGACGGAGAATAATTTCGGCCGCTTTGTTTACCCCGGTGAGAAAATAGGAGCATTGACAAAAGAAGTACAGCGTATGACCGGATTGGGAGAGATACCTGTAATTGCGGTTGCCGGGCACGACACGGCTTCTGCTGTGGCTTCAGTTCCTGCAATGAATCCTGATTTTGCATATCTGAGTAGTGGGACTTGGTCTTTAATGGGAGTGGAAACGGAAAGCCCGGTTATTACAGAAGAAACCGAATCTTTGAATTTTACGAATGAAGGCGGCGTGAATGGCACTATCCGTTTATTGAAAAATATTTGTGGAATGTGGCTGTTGGAACGCTGTCGTGCGGCATGGGGAGAGACTTCGTATCCGGAGCTGATATCCGAAGCGAATGCCAGTGAACCGTTCCGCAGTCTGATTAATCCTGATGATGCTCTGTTTGCCAATCCTGCCGATATGGAACAGGCTATAAAGACGTACTGTTCGGATTCTCACCAGCCTGTTCCGCAGACACGAGGTCAAATTGTACGTTGTATCTTTGAGAGTCTTGCCCTGCGCTATCGTCAGGTTTTGGATAATCTTCGCACTCTTTCTCCTCATCCGATAGATACACTTCATGTTATCGGCGGTGGAAGCCGTAATGATTTATTGAATCAATGGACAGCCGATGCTGTCGGTATTCCTGTTGTGGCAGGCCCGTCTGAGGCTACGGCAATTGGTAATATTATGATTCAGGCGTTGGCGGCAGGAACGGCAAAAGATATTGCTTCCATGCGTCAATTAATCAATCGCTCTATTTCTTTGGAAACTTTCTATCCGGAAGATGCGGAAGTGTGGGATACCGCATATTTACATTTCAAACAGGTGACAATGAATCATTAATGTTTAACAATCATATAAAATAAATCAGTATCATGAAAGAAGAACTAATAACAAAGGCTTATGAAGTAGCTAAGGAACGTTATGCTGCTCTTGGGGTAGATGTAGAAAAGGTAATGGAACAACTTCAGAAGGTTGCGATTTCCATGCACTGCTGGCAGGCTGATGATGTCCTCGGTTTTGAGTCGGGCAGCTCGTTGACCGGCGGTATCCAGACTACAGGTAATTATCCCGGTAAGGCTCGTAATATGGAAGAATTACGCGGCGATATTTTAAAGGCCGCTTCTTATATCCCCGGTAAGCACCGTTTGAACCTGCATGAAATTTACGGTGATTTTGGCGGTACCTTTGTTGACCGTGACCAAGTGGAAGTGAAGCATTTCGAGAGCTGGATGCAGTGGGCCGCTGAAAACGGAATGAAACTGGATTTCAATTCAACCTCTTTCTCGCATCCGAAAAGCGGTAACTTATCTTTATCTAATCCGGATAAGAGCATCCGTGATTTCTGGATTGAACATACCAAACGTTGCCGTGCCATTGCAGAAGAGATGGGACGCCGTCAGGGTGATCCTTGTATCATGAATCTTTGGGTACACGACGGTAGTAAGGATGTGACTGTAAACCGTATGAAATATCGTGAGTTGTTTAAGGACTCTCTCGACCAAATTTTTGCTACGGAGTATAAGAATATGAAAGACTGCCTGGAGTCCAAGGTGTTCGGTATCGGTCTGGAAAGCTATACGGTAGGCTCTAATGAGTTCTGTGTAGGTTACAGCGTGCAACACCAGAAACTGATAACAATCGATACGGGACACTTCCACCCGACGGAAAGCGCTGCGGATAAAGTTTCGTCTATGTTGTTATTCGTGCCGGAATTGATGCTTCATGTAAGCCGTCCGATTCGTTGGGATTCCGACCATGTGACTATCATGGACGACCCGACTCTCGAGCTTTTCCAGGAAATTGTTCGCTGCAATGCTTTAGACCGCGTACATATCGGTCTTGACTATTTCGATGCTTCTATCAACCGTATAGGCGCTTATGTCATCGGTACCCGTGCTGCGCAGAAATGTATGTTGCGTGCGTTATTGGAACCGCTGGCTAAACTTCGCGAGTATGAGACTGCCGGTCAAGGTTTCCAACGTCTTGCTTTGTTGGAAGAGGCCAAAGCTTTGCCTTGGAATGCCGTTTGGGATATGTTCTGCTTGAAGAATAATGTGCCGGTAGGTGAAGAGTTCATCGCTGAAATAGAGAAATACGAAGCTGAGGTTACATCAAAACGTAACTAAGTTAATCAGAGTTAATGATAGTGTTTAGCGGGGAAAGCGTATCTTTGCCCGCTACTTTCATTACTCGTAGAATATTAACCATTGATTATCATGAATACACTAATAGGATTATTAATTATTGCTGTGGGAAGCTTTGGGCAGAGCAGTTCGTATGTACCTATCAATAAAGTTAAAGGTTGGTCATGGGAAAACTTTTGGCTGGTACAAGGGATTTTTGCCTGGCTCGTCTTTCCGTTGCTTGGCGCTTTACTTGCCATTCCTGCTGATGGCAACCTGATAGAACTTTGGGGAGCCGGCGGTGCATTGCCGGCTATTATTTACGGTGTCCTTTGGGGTGTCGGCGGTTTGACATTTGGATTGAGTATGCGCTATTTGGGTGTTGCCTTAGGACAGAGTATAGCTTTGGGTACTTGTGCCGGCTTTGGAACTTTGTTTCCGGCTCTGTTTGCAGGGAAAGACTTATTACATGGCGATGGCTTGATGCTCCTTATTGGTGTTTGCATTACTTTGGCGGGAATTGCCATTATCGGTTATGCAGGCAGTCTGCGTTCCAAAAATATGAGTGAGGAAGAAAAAAAGGCTGCCGTGAAAGATTTTGCGTTGACAAAAGGACTGTTGGTCGCTTTACTGGCAGGTGTGATGAGTGCCTGTTTTGCTCTCGGCCTGGATGCCGGAACGCCTATTAAAGAAGCGGCATTGGCCGGTGGTGTGGCCCCGTTGTATGCCGGACTTCCTGTTATCTTTCTGGTGACTTTGGGTGGGTTTTGTACGAATGCGGCTTATTGCATTCAGCAAAATATAAAGAATAAGACAGGTAAGGAATACTTGTCGGCCAAAGGCAATATCCTTGTGAATAATATTTTGTTTTGCGCTCTTGCCGGAGTATTATGGTATTCGCAATTCTTTGGTCTGGAGATGGGTAAAAGTTTCTTAGGCGGCAGTCCGATATTGCTTGCATTCTCCTGGAGTATACTGATGTCACTGAATGTTACATTCAGTAATGTTTGGGGAATCCTGCTGAAAGAATGGAAGGGATGCGGCTCTCGTACAATAGGCGTACTGATATCGGGATTAGCCGTTCTTATCGCTTCCATTATTGTAGTGGCGATGGCACAAGCATAAAAATAATATCTAATAAATTGTAATTAAATAGACACATGAAATCAATTCTTGAAAATCGTCCCGAGTTGGCTTATGAAGTCAATCAGGCGGCAGAAGTGGCCGGATATCTTTGGCAAAAAGGTTGGGCGGAACGTAATGGTGGTAATATAACTTTAAACATCACTGAATATGTAGATGATGAAATCAAAGCTCTGCCGGCTATCAGCGAGGTTAAACAGATAGGTAAGCAGCTTCCTTATCTGAAAGGTTGCTATTTCTATTGTAAGGGTACTCAGATGCGTATGCGTGATTTGGCGCGTTGGCCTATGGCAAACGGTTCAATAATCCGTATTCTGGATGACTGCGCCAGCTATGTAATTATAGCGGACCAGCCTGTAATGCCGACGTCGGAATTACCTTCTCATCTTGCAGTTCATAATTATCTGCTTGAAAAAGGTTCTCCTTATAGAGCATCTTTGCATACACATCCTATCGAACTGATTGCTATGACCCATAATAAGAAGTTCCTGGAGAAAGATGTGGCTACTAATCTGCTTTGGAGCATGATTCCGGAAACCAAAGCGTTCTGTCCTCGTGGATTGGGTATAATTCCCTATGAATTGCCAAGTTCCGTACAATTGGCTGACGCTACTATTGAAGCCCTGAATGATTATGATGTAGCTATGTGGGAGAAGCACGGAGTTTTTGCAGTAGATGTGGATATTATGTCTGCTTTTGACCAGGTAGACGTATTGAATAAATCTGCTCTGATTTACATTGCGGCTAAGAATATGGGCTTTGAACCGGACGGTATGAGTCAGGAACAAATGAAAGAGATGACTGTGGCTTTTAATTTACCGAAATAAAAGTGAAGCGTAATTATGTATAGGATGATATTGAACGAAACCTCTTATTTCGGAGCAGGCTGCCGGGAGACAATCGCGGTAGAAGCTATTCGCAGAGGTTTTAAGAAGGCCTTCTTTGTGACAGATAAGGACTTGATTCGTTTTAAGGTCGCAGACAAGATAATTGAAGTGTTTGAAAAGAATCATATTCCTTATGAACTTTTCAGTGATGTAAAAGCAAATCCTACTATTGCCAATGTACAGCATGGCGTAGCCGCTTTTAAAGAGTCCGGCGCGGATTTTATTGTGGCGTTGGGAGGCGGTTCTTCCATTGATACGGCAAAAGGTATCGGTATTGTGGTGAATAATCCGGATTTTGCAGATGTGAAGTCGTTGGAAGGCGTAGCTGCGACCCGTTACAAGGCTGTTCCCACTTTTGCTTTGCCTACAACGGCCGGCACTGCTGCTGAAGTAACCATTAATTATGTGATAATTGATGAGGACGCAAAAAAGAAGATGGTTTGCGTAGACCCCAATGACATTCCGGCTGTTGCGATTGTAGACCCGGAACTGATGTATTCCATGCCGAAGGGATTGACTGCCGCAACAGGAATGGATGCCCTGACACATGCCATTGAAAGCTATATAACACCGGGCGCTTGGGCTATGTCTGATATGTTCGAGCTGAAAGCCATTGAAATGATTGCCGCTAATTTGAAAGCTGCGGTAGACAATGGTAGCGATGTAGCAGCTCGCGAAGCCATGTCGCAAGCTCAGTATATTGCCGGTATGGGATTCAGTAATGTGGGCCTGGGTATTGTACATTCTATGGCACATCCGTTAGGCGCTCATTATGATACTCCTCATGGAGTTGCCAATGCATTGCTTTTACCGTATGTAATGGAGTACAATGCAGAGTCTCCGGCTGCTCCTAAGTATATTCATATAGCCAAAGCTATGGGAGTAAATACCGATGGTATGACTGAAAGTGAAGGAATACGTGCAGCAGTAGACGCTGTTCGTAAGTTGTCATTAAGTATTGGTATTCCTCAAAAGTTACATGAAATTAATGTAAAAGAGGAAGATTTACATCAATTGGCTGTCGATGCATTTAATGATGTTTGTACAGGTGGTAATCCTCGTCCTACTTCTGTCGAAGAGATTGAGGCTTTATACCGTAAAGCTTTTTAATTATAATTCAAATATACCATGAAGAAAACTATTATCTCGTGTGTGCTGTTTTTAACAGCTGTCACTGCCTTCTCGCAAACAACGATGAAGACTGCGGCTGAAGCTAAACTATCAGCTTCCGACCTTGCCGTAAAAATAGCAGACCGTATTCTTGCAACCACCACTTATGAGTTTAAGAATGCCAAGACCGGTAAAACCTATAAGTCGGTTAAAGACCTGCCTTTGGATATGAATGTCAAGGTTGCATGCAAGTATAATAATTGGCATTATACCAATGGAGTGACTCATATCGCTTTAATGGAATTGGCCGATAAAACCGGTGCTAAGAAGTATGATGATTATGTCTTTAAAAATATGAACTTCGTATTTAATGAAGGCAATCTGGACTTCTTCAAGAAGCAATATGATCAGGCAATGAAAGATGAAGGTTGGTATGGAGTTCGTAAATTGAGCTGGCATATGATTTTCCGTGGAAAGCGTTTGGATGACAACGGTCCTATGGGAGCCAGTCTGATTGACTTGCAGATGAAGCATCCGAATAATTCTTTCTTGAATTATATTAATGAAACAGCCGAACATCTGAATTATGGTGAGCCTCGTCTGGCAGACGGTACTATTGCCCGCATTTGGCCTCATGAAAATACAATCTGGGCGGATGACGCTTTCATGGCTATCTCATTTCTTGCCCGTATGGCTAAGATGACCGGTGATATGAATTACATCAATGATGCTGCCAATCAGGTAATCAAATATCATAAATATTTGTGGTGCCCTGAAAAACATATTCTCTATCATTGCTATCATACGGATACGGATGAACATGGTGTTGCTCATTGGAGCCGTGCTAACGGTTGGGTTTTTATGGCAACTGCCGATTTACTTGCAGTGATGCCGCAGAATCACCCGATGCGTCCTGAAGTATTGGAATGCTTCCGTCGCCAGTGCAGCGGTGTAGTACGTTATCAAGGTAAGAACGGTTTGTGGCACCAGCTTCTCGATAAGGAAGATTCTTATGAGGAGATTACAGGTACGGCTATGTTTGTCTTTGGTATTGCACGCGGTGTAAAGCACGGATGGCTGCATCCCGACTTTATTTATGCCGCCGAGCAAGGACTTAAGGGTATGATGACGTTGATGTCTGATAAAGGTGATGTTACTAAAATCTGTGTCGGAACAGGTATCATGCCGTCTCCTGCATATTATTATAACCGTCCTACCCAAGAGAATGATCCGATGGGTGAAGGTCCTGTTCTCCGTGCATTGATTGAAATGATGGATGCGCCGAAATATACGGAGATCAAGGCCGAGCAACAGTACGATAAAATTGTGGTTAAGAAGTAGTAGTCCTTTTAGAAATAAGCGAATCCCGGTTGGAAGAATGCCTGTTCTGCCAACCGGGATTTTTTTATTAAATCTTGCATTGCTATCCCTTATTTCATAAATATTTCCTATTTTTGTCCCGAACCCATCATGAAGGACACGTATTATGACAAAGAATTACAATGATTTAGGAGTGGAATTTAAGTATCTTATTGTAAATGACATGGACCAAAAATTTGGTCTTTGGGTAAATACTGTCGGCTTTCAGTCTATTCAGCCGGACTCTCCATATCCTTTGAAAGATCACCCTTCCGGCTATTTCTTTAATGCCCAGAAAGGACGTGTTTTGCGTGAATACCAATTGGTTTATATAACGAAGGGGCGGGGATTGTTCTCTTCAGAAACCACTCCGGAAAAGCAAGTCTGTAAAGGACGGTTGATGGTGCTGTTTCCCGGACAATGGCATACCTATCATCCTTATCGTCAGACAGGGTGGAATGAATACTATATAGGTTTTGAAGGACCTGTCATTGATAATTTGATGAAAGGCGGTTTCTTGTCAAAGGATAATCAAGTGCTTGAGGTCGGTTTGAATGAGGAACTGGTATCTCTCTTTTCCCGCGCCTTAGAAATTGCCGAAGCGGATAAGATATCTTCTCAGCAGTATCTTGGCGGTATAGTATTGCATATCGTAGGTATGATTCTTTCCATTTCGAAGAATAAGATTTTTGAGGTAGGTGACGTCGATCAGAAGATTGAGCAAGCTAAGATTATAATGAATGAGAATGTCTTTAAGGATATCGATCCTGAAGAGTTAGCCATGAAATTAAATATTAGCTATTCCTGGTTCCGGAAAGTGTTCAAGGACTATACAGGTTATGCGCCGGCCAAATATTTCCAAGAACTGAAGCTACGTAAAGCTAAACAGTTGTTGGTCGGAACTTCTCAGTCCGTCAAAGAGATTTCTTTTATGCTTGATTATAAATCTACCGAACATTTCTTTTCATTATTTAAAAAACGTACAGGGTTTACACCATTGGAATACCGTTCTTTCGGTCGGGAGACTGAAGCGGAGGATGAGGACTTAGATTAAAGTCAAAATAGGCAGTAAACAGTCAAAATGCTTATAAAACCCTTGATTCTCTATTGTTTTAGTACTTGTAAGTTCCTTTTTGCTTAAGAGAAAGTCAAAAAGGAAAGTATTTGTGTCAGTAGTTGTATTTTGTTACGTATCGCTATATTTAATTTTGCACCCACAAGTTCTGTATCCGATAATAGTTATATCGGACTGTTAATCTTGAATTAATTAATCAACCAATTTATATTAATAGTCTATGAGAATCTTACACAAAAAGTTATGCTTATTAATGCTTCTTTTAATAAGCTGTCATTTAAACATTCTTGCGCAAGACAAAACCGTTACGGGTGTTGTATTGGACAAAACAGGTGAAACTGTTATTGGTGCGAGTGTGCTGGTTAAAGGAACTACTAATGGTACTATCACAGATGTCGATGGTAATTTTACTCTGAAAAATGTTCAGGAAGATGCTGTCCTGCAAGTTAGCTTTGTAGGTTATAAAGCTCAGGATGTTGCTTTGAAAGGACAAAGTAATATCAAGGTGACTTTGGAAGAAGATACGGAAGTTCTTGATGAAGTTGTTGTTATCGGTTACGGTTCCGTGAAGAAAAGCTCCTTGACAGGTGCTGTGGCGAAGATGGACGCTAAGAGTATCCAGGATAGACCTTTAGCACGTCCTGAAACGGCTTTGCAGGGACAACTTGCTGGTGTGTCGGTACGTTCCATTACGGGTGAACCTGGTGCGGATATGCAGATTCGTGTACGTGGCGCTGCTTCGGTTAATGCCAATTCCGACCCTCTTTATGTAGTTGACGGTGTTCCTATGACTACTTTGAGTGGTATAAATCCATCGGATATTGCTTCTATTGAAGTATTGAAAGACGCCGCTTCTTCCGCTATTTATGGTTCCCGTGGTTCGAATGGTGTTGTTATCGTGACAACTCAGAAAGGTAAAACGGGTAAGGCAAAGGTGTCATTCAATGCAAGTGTCGGTTTCCAGACATTGGAAAAGAAAATAGATATGCTGAACGCTACCGAATGGATGGAATTTAGAACGAGATGGAATGATACTCAATATTTGATTGATGCCAAAAAGAAAGGTGTTACCAATGCCAGTATTCTCGATGATAACGCTACACGTTTGGCGAATCTTGGCGTAAAGGCAGGTACGGATGATTCTTATAAGTATGTTCTTGATGAACGTTGGTTCAACTATTTGAGTCAGGATATGAGAGACTCGCATACTTATACTCCGACGTCCGAAGGATTAAGTCTGTTGGATTGGCAGGATGAATTTTATCGTACAGCTATGGTACAGGATTATAGCCTGAGTGTTTCCGGTGCTACAGATAATGTAAACTATATGTTCTCCGGCGGTTATATGAATCAAGAAGGTTTGGCTACCGGTACAGGCTATGAGCGTTTCTCGTTCCGCGCAAATGTTGAATCTAAAATCAATAAATACATTTCGCTTGGAATTAATCTGGCTCCTACTTATATTGTAACGGATGGTTCCGGTAAAGCCAATGGTAAAGATGCGCAGACTCATAAAGCGTTAGCCTCTACCCCTGTATCAGAATTAGGGGTCGGTTATATGACAAATGTACAGCCTAATGAACGTTACGGATGGGCTGATACCAATTCAAGTCCTATCTATACACTCGAGAGTATGATACGTCAAGACCGTACTTTGCGTATGGTGGGAAATGCTTTCTTGCGTATTACTCCTTTTGAAGATTTCCGTGTAGAATTATCAGCGGCTGCCAATTATCTTGATTTGGATGGCAATACTTATACATTCTCAAGCGCTAGTTCAAAATGGTCTAATGGAGAGGGTCAAAATTCAGGCGGTGCTCATACAACAAGCCGTATCTGGAATACATTGTTACAAGCTGTTGCTAATTACGACCATACTTTTGACAAACATGGAGTAAGTGCAATGCTTGGTTTCTCTTCAGAGCAGTCATCTTTGGGTTATAAGACGGAGCAGTCTTTCAGTTCGCCTTTCCCGAATGATGCTATTACCGGTACTTTTGACGGTTCTAAAGTTAAACCGAAAGCTAATACAGTGACAGAACAAACTCCTAATAAGCTACTGTCTACTTTTGGTCGTTTACAATATAATTATGATGAACGCTATATGATTTCCGGTAGTTTGCGTTT
>UMDR01005758.1_pt1 | contig 12409 bp, 10 predicted proteins | sample 1964541 | NCBI WGS metagenome assembly UMDR01 (sample SAMEA4835999, study PRJEB28245) | human gut metagenome | biome: gut microbiome; material: fecal sample | place: Denmark | collected 2008 | reverse complement strand
CCTCCCACTTCGCTTCCGCTTCTGGTACAGGAAATCCCGAACCATGCAAATAGCAAAATATAAAATACCTTTTTCATCACTGTCATCGTTTTATCTGGTGCCACATTTTCATACGAAACTGGTAATAGTTCTCCTCGCCCTCCACCGCACGCGTATCGGGTTTCGCAGGCTCATGAGCTGCATCGAATTCATTAGGAAGGAAATACCCGTTGTGACTTCCGTCCCATCCCCAGTTGCAATGGACATAGTAAAGGTATTCGTAATCCGTCCGCAGCAGGATACTCCAATTGTAGGTCTCTATCTTCTGTTTGTAGGTCATTACCCGGTCGCAAACCCAATAATGTCCATCAGAATAATCATAGCCGGACACTTTCCCTAAAATATATTTCGGTGTCCGATGCGACATGCCGAACACCATGACTGGTCTTCCGTCTGTCATAATAGCTTTCAAAAGCGATACCGCACTGTAATCGGCTTCCGCTACACACGAATACCCCAATGACTGAAAAGTAGGCGTTATCCGATTCGTATTAGTAAATGTTCCACTGCTCCCCCTGACGGTTGCCTGCAAATAATTTTGGGAATTAAGCCTCTCGAACAGACGGGCAATTGCCGGATAGACAGTCGTATCGCAACTATAAATACTTCTATGCTTGCTTATCTTATTCCAGTCCAAGGCATAACCGTCGATGCTCGAAGGATAGCCGTAATGGTAAAGGATTTGCGCCACGGCCACCGCACCGCAGCCGGCATAAGCGTGTTTGTTGGCGGATATCATCGGCATCATCAGGTGATACGGTTCTCCCTGTCCCCAGTTGCAGGCGACCTGCGTCCCCTTGTAGCCGGAGAGCTCCCACGGATAAGTCTTGCGGGTGATATTATTCCCCACACCTCCGCCGTAATCGATATCGACATCGGTAATCCCACCGCCGCTGCCATAGGCAGAAGCGGACGGATAGCCGGGCTCGCCGGGATATATCATCCCGTCCCCTTCGTCGGGAATGGGCAGTCCTACCGCCACACGATAATTGATATCGTAGCTGAGCAGTGTCATGCCCAGACCGGGATTACCCGTTTCGGCTATCTCCTCGAAAGTACCGCTGTCGGTGATACAGAAGACGGGCGGTGTGCGGTCGTCACCCGAAGCAAGAGCAAACCCCTCTCCGTCACCGAGACTGAAAACGTGGTAAACGGGCGAATCCGAAGCGCCGCCCCGCGTATCGCCGGGCCCGCCTATCGTCACGACTCCCGTGATGCTCCGTACCGCTCCGCCCCGCGTCTCCGGGTCCATGCTGCCGAGCATGGTCTCCACCGCCGCACGGGCCTCATCTACGTTCACATAATGGCTGTCGGACGGAAAGGATTCCGGTATCCGCTCCCCGTCGGACTGTTCTTTCGTGCAGGCAACCGCCAGCAGTGCTGCACCCGCTGCAAAAATCCGTAACGCATGCTTCATAGAACACTTATTTGAGAAATGAAACGATTGACCGGTACCCGTCAATCTCATACGCTACAAATCACATGCCTGATATGTATTATTAAACAAGTAAATCTTATCATTCCGACCGGAACCGGTCGGCCGAACTGTTCTCTCCGAAAGAACGGCACGGTAAAAAACCGTCCGCAGGGATACGGCAGACGTCCGGCCGGCTTATCTTTGCAGGGATGAAAAAGATAGGAATCATATCGGACACGCACGGAATTTTCGATACTGCCCTGAAGGGGTTCCTTGCGGATGTAGACGAAATATGGCATGCAGGCGACATCGGTTCGGCTACGCTCTCCGACGAGATTGCCGCTTTCAAGCCGCTCCGGGCCGTTTACGGCAACATAGACGACGCCCAGACACGACGGATATGGCCGGAAACGGCGTGTTTCGCATGCGAGGAAATCACCGTACTGATGACGCACATCGGCGGCTATCCCGGCCGGTACGAACCCTCCTTCCTGCGCCGCATCGAATCGTGCCGACCCGGCATCGTCATAACGGGCCACTCGCACATTCTGAAAGTGATGTACGACCGCCGGCACGGCGCACTGCACATCAATCCCGGTGCTGCGGGCAAATACGGGTTCCACAAAGTCCGGACAGCCATCCGGCTCGAAGTAGACGGCAGTGCCATCGGCAGCCTCGAAGTGGGCGAATGGAAAAAGTAGAAAATCAAGGCAGACCGTCCATCATACGAGTTCGCCGCCGCCTTCGCGCAATATCTCCGGCTCACCGGAAGTGAGGTCCACCATGGTGGTCGGAACGAGATTCCCGTATCCGCCGTCTACTACGGCATCCACCGTATCGCGGTAGCGTTCGTAAATCAGCTCCGGGTCGGTGGTGTATTCGATAATCTCGTCGGGGTCCTTGACCGAAGCCGTTACCATCGGCACGCCGAGCTCCCGCACGATAGCCACCGGAATGGGATTGGCCGGTACGCGCACCGCCACCGTCCTGCGCCTCCCGAGCGCCCTGCCCGGTATGCGGCCCGAGGCCTGCATGATGAAGGTAAAGGGCCCCGGCAGATTGCGCTTGAGGATGCGGAACTGCACATTATCCACACGCGCATACTCCGAAATATTGCTCAGTCCGTCGCAGACGATGGTGAGTTCATCGTCACGTTTGCCGCGGATGGTTTTGAGACGCTCTATCGCTTTCTGGCTCGCCAGCGAACAGCCGAAGGCATAGACGCCGTCGGTCGGATAGATGATTACACCGTCGCCGCGCAGTATCCCGGCGATACGCGTCACATCCCTGGGGTTCGGGTTTTCAGGATATAGTTTAACGAACATGACGGAAACGTTTAAGGGGCGAACAAGAATGGATTCCGAAAGGATACGCGGCCGTCGCCCGTGACAACATACAAAAAAAGGGTAAGCTACTTATATCGCACCGCTGCGACCGCCTACCCTTGCTCGCTTCCACGCCTGGGGGATTCAGCAGGAGCTGGTCGTATAAGACTTACCCGGCACAAAGATAAGCAAATTTTTCATACTTTTGCAAACGAATCAAAGAGAGCGTACCTTTCCGATGCCCCATCCCTCCCGCCATACCGCAAAGCGACGGCTCCTTACGGCAGCCGCTGTCTTGCTTGCCGTGCTTCTCGCCGCCGGTGCCGCCGGGTACGGCCTGTTCACGGGCAGTATCACCGACCGGGATTCGGTGGTCTGCATCCCGGAGAATACCTCCTTCGAGGCGCTGTGCGATACGCTCTCGGCCGAAGGACGCATCACCCGGCCGGGACGGTTCCGGATAGTGGCACGGGCGATGGGCGCCGACCGAAAGATACGGTCGGGCCGTTACGAGCTGCATGCGGGAATGAGCGCCCACCGGATAGTCTCGATGCTCCGGAGCGGCAGCCAGACGCCTCTGCGCGTCACCTTCAACAACATACGCACCATGCCCCAGTTGGCCTCCGTACTTGGCCGGCAGCTCCGCGCAGACTCCGCCGCCTTCGCCGCCATGCTGCTGGACGACTCCGTGGCCGCCCGCTACGGTTTCCGGCCGGAGGAGTTCATCGGCATGTTCATTCCCGACACGTACGAAGTCTACTGGACGGTATCACCCGACGCCTTCGCCGAACGCATGAACAGGGAGTACCGCCGCTTCTGGAGCGGTACGCGGCAGGAACGTCTGCGCCGCACTGGACTTACGGAAAAGGAAGTGGCGATACTCGCTTCCATCATCGACGAGGAGACCAACCGGACGGACGAAATGCCGGTCATGGCGGGCGTCTATATCAACCGCCTACACCGCGGCATACCCCTGCAGGCCGACCCCACGGTACGTTATGCAATAGGCGATTTCACTCTGAAGCGCATCCTCAACCGACACCTGAAAGTCGATTCGCCGTACAACACCTACCAACATGCCGGATTGCCTCCGGGACCGATACGCATGCCCTCCGTGGCAGCCATCGATGCAGTGCTCGGTTATGCGGAACACGACTATCTCTACTTCTGCGCCCGGCCCGACTTTTCGGGTTATCACGCGTTCGCGCGCACGCTTGCCGAACACAACCGCAACGCCCGCGCCTACGCCGCCGCTCTCGACCGCCGGGGCATCCGATAGACGGAACGGCCACAGCAGCGGATTCCGGCAGCCGCATCCGATTCACACAACACCGAAAACGTTCCGGCGACACCGGCTATCGCTCCCGCACATCCACGACGCGCAGTACCTGGTAAACGCCGTCGTACCGTTCGGCAAATTCCGACGCCGCACCATCGACACGCCGCACCTCCAGTTCCGCATCCGCCTGCCACTCCGGCCGGCCGGAATCGAGGTACCGCTGCTGCAGATAACCCGACCTATCGACCAACCAGTACACGGCCGTGTCGTTCAACGGCCGGAACGTGCGGACCTCATGTGCAAAGGTTACCGTCCCGCGTACGATTTCACCCGGATTGGCCGAGAAACCGCACTCTTCCACCGACCGTCTGTAACGGTGAAGCACCGTCTCTCCCCGCGAAAGCAGCAGACTGTCTTCCGTGAGACCCTCGACCTTCACCGTATCCGAAAACGGAATCGTCACACCGTTCCCGATACTCATTCCGGTCAGTACCAACCTTCCTTTTTCATACTTCCAGGTCTCATAGCGCAGCGTCGCCATATTGACCGAATGCGCCGCGCCGTCCTCTTCGAGAGCGATTCCCTGCACGCCGGCCATCCCCGGTACGGGTTCTACCCATATCCCGACGAAATCCCGTTCGCTGTACTTATTATCGCCCGGCGCACACGCCACAGCAGCCCACAGCAAGACACAATACAAACAAACCCGTTTCATAATGTGATTTTGTTAAAAGAACAACCCTGCGCATGCACCCCAACACCGACGCCTTCGGCCCCGGCCGGAACATGCTTCTCTATCGCCCGGCCGGCTCCACCAGGTGCCGGGGAATGCGACATACCGGTATCGGCTCCATCTTGTGGCGGTTGGCACGGTTGCGTCGGAGGAAAATGTCGTACACTTCGCGCTCGCGGCCCGACAGGAGTGCCGGGTCGGTACCCCGCTCCGCATGAGCCATCGCCCGCTCCAGTTCGGGATAGGTGGCCCCGATTTGCTGTTCGTCCGTGCGGTCGTCACCGAAAAGGCCGTCCGTCGGCGGCGCAGCGAGAATCGCCTCAGGAACCCCCAGCCAGCGCCCCAGTTCGTACACCTCGGTCTTGGTGAGGTCGGCAATCGGACTGATGTCCACCCCTCCGTCGCCGTACTTGGTGAAGAACCCCACTCCGAAATCCTCTATCTTGTTCCCCGTACCGACCACGAGCAGATTATTGAGTCCGGCGAAGTAGTAGAGTGCGGTCATGCGAAGCCGCGACCGGGCATTGGCTCCGGCCAGGTCGGCCACCCCTTTGCCCGCCCCCTGCACCAGAGAGGGAGCGAAAGAGCCGGCGAACGCATCGTACGCCGCCGTCAGGTCGGCATGTGCCGCCTCTGCATTGGAATAACGTTCCGTCAGCCGGCGGACGTGCTCCCCGGCCCGGTCCACCTGTGCTTGTACCTGATGGATAGGCAATGTCACGCAGAGCGTTCTGCGCCCGGTCATAGCCGCCAGTGTCGAAACTACCGCCGAATCGATACCCCCCGAAACGCCCACGACGAATCCCGCCGCACCCGTTCCGTCGAGATAACCCGACATCCACTCCGCAATATAATGTGCAACTGCTTCCGTATTCATATTTCCTCTTCCGTTATCTTGTTACCGTTCTTACGAACACCGATGGATACCCTTCCGAAATCCGTCTCCGTCCCGCGGAGGCCGTATGCACCCGTCAGAACAACATCCGTATTCCCGCCACTGCATTAGCTCCGAGAGCCGGATAGCCGAGGCAGCGGTAAATACGCCGATTCAGCAGGTTGTCGCCAGCCGCGAAGATGCTGAACCGGGGGCCGGTCTTGTACTCCGCATCGACCTTGAGGTTCACCGTCGCCGGTACCGCCGTATCGAGGTTTTGCAGGGAAGCGAATCTTCTCTCCCCCAGCACTTCCACACTGATGCCGACGGAGAATCGGTCGCGGTAACAATAGCTGGCCCTCCCGGTCACCGTAAATTCGGGAATTCCCATTCCTACCCGGCCGCCCCGACCGCTCCAGAAGTTGCCGGCATTGTTGTAGCTGTCGTACCGTACCCCGGCCTGCAGCCCGAATCCCATCGGAAGTTTCAGTCCGACACCCGCACCGGCATAGAACAGGTTCACGGGAGCGAGTCGAGGAACGAATGTCTCCCCGGTCTTCAGGAAATAGGGAAGTTCTCCTATCAGGTAACCGGCATATACGTCGTAAGTCACCACGTCTCCGGCGTCGCCCCGGAAACCGCCGCGCAGCTCGGCACGCTTGGCTCCGGCGATGTCCGCCTCATGGATATAGGGATTCAGTCCGGCGAGTTCCAGATAATTCCCCGTTCCTATCTCTCCGTCGAGGCTCGCATACGGGATGAAGGCATCGGCCAGTTCATACGATACCCCGACCTTCGGGAGCACGAAAAAATGACTGCCGCAGTCCGTTGCCGAGAGCCGGAAACTGTCGTAATAAAACTTCACCCCCACATGCAGGGAAAGACGGTCCGTCCGCAGACGATACTCCGGGACCAGCGCCGCATACCAGTCGCCGGTATCCCAGTCGTTCCACGCCCCCTCGAACGAGGCGCCGACCACCACCGCGCCGCGACGGCCCGCCTTCCAACCGAAATCGGCGAATGCGGAGGCCGCCGGATTCTCCACGACCGTTCCCCACAGGCTGCCCGCAATACCGAAACGGTAATTGAAACGGGACAAGTCCGTAAACGCATCGCCAAAAGTCAACGAAGTCTGCACTTTATGATAGTATATATTCTCGGGCTCCATATATCCCGTCCATACCTTGTCCATCGTCGTGTAGTAATTGTATCCGTAACGGATGTCGAAGTCGAGGCTGCGGGTTCCGAAATCCCGCCCGGCATAGAGGCCGACGCCGTTCTCCGTCCACGACGCAGGCTCCTTCGTTCCCCGTTCGTTCTCCAGCTTCGCCCACTGTCCGACATGGTTGGCATACACCCCGGCCCGAATATCGCGGGGCGTAGAGAAGGCGGCGTAAAAATCGAGTCTGCTCTGAGCCGGATAGCCACCGCCGAGCATCAGGTAGAACGGCCGCTGGTGCCGGTACTCCGCGGTACTTATCGCCACCGGAGCGATGGGTTCCGTATCGAATACCGATTTCCACGGCGTCGGGGTGATGGCGTAACTTATATCCGGTTTCAGCGTGACCGTATCGGCCATGCGGGGCGGAAAATCGAGTTTCTGCGCCTCGCCGAGTTCCGGTACGTACTGCCTCGTCACCTCGATACGCTGCGTAATGGAGGCGGCATCCTCCTGTGCCGTCAACACCCCTGCGGCCAGAAAGGCCGCGATAACAGTCATAACTATCCTCTTCATCTCCCTTTGGGATTATATCTTTCAACCATCCGGGGCCGCAGGCCGTGCATTACCGCCAATCGTCAGCGAACGGCCCCGTACGCTTTTTGCGCCTTCGTCCGGATACGCAGACCCGGGCGGAGGCCGCCTTACAACGCGGCAATCCGCGCCTTCGCCTCCTCTACTACGCCGTCCGTCGCATTGGGATAGCCGTCCACCACACTCTGGTAAGTCGCACGCGCCTGGAAGGCATCCCCCGCTTCGGCATAGATGTCACCCAGAATGATGAACGACTTCCCGAGCCAGTACGAGTGAGGCGTATTCCGGTCGGCGAAGGCATATACGAGCTCCTCGACACGGGCATTTTCCCCGGCGGCCCGCGCAGCCTCGATTACGCGATAGGCTCCCTCCGCCCCTTCCGGAGTGGAGACGTCGCTGCCGAGCCTTTCGTAAAGCGGCAGCGCCTCGCTATTGCGACCCGTCCGCCTCAACACCGAAGCCTTCGCATAGAGGGCCTGCCGTTTTGCCGGTTCGCCGGCAGCCCGCGCAGCCACCTCGTCGGCCGCAGCCAATATCTTCCCGTCGTCCCCTCCGGCTACGACGGCCTTCATATAGCCCGACAGCGCCTCGTCCTTCCGGGCCGGCACGGTCACCAGTCCGCTCAGCCGGAGGTAGGCATCGGCCGCTTCGTCATACTGCTTCATATCCATGCTGACGGAAGAGAGCCGCTCCAGTCCGCGCACCGTAAAGTCGCCGTTGGGCATTGCGACAAGCCTCCGGTAGTAACCGGCAGCTCTGGCGGCATCCTGCGCCGCCAGGGCATTCTCCCCGGCGAAATAGAGCGCTTCCGCGACATGGACACCCTTCGGATATCCCGCGATGTAGTTGTCAAGCGCCGCGGCTGCCCGGCCCGTATCGCCGGAGAGATAAACCCGCTGCGCAGCCGCGAAAGCCAGCGAATCGCGCTGTACTTCGCCCAGGTCGGTCTCTATCCCGACACTTTCGGCATATTTAAAGTAGGCATCCACGTCGTTCCGCTCCACATATATCGTGCGGATACCGTTCATGGCGCTACGCGAAGCATCGGAGTGCTGCTCGTGCTGCATCACCTTTTTATAGTAGGTCAAAGCCTTCGCATCGTCGCCGAGATTCTGGCAGGCGAGGCCGAGCTCGTTGAGCGCCGAGGCATAGCGCGGCGAGGAGGGATAGGTATTCACGAAACGTTCGAGGACACCGGTAGCCTCCGAATAGCGCTGCTGCCCCATGTAGGCCCTTCCCAGCTCGTACATGGCATCGGCCACATAGGGACCTTCGTTCTTGCGCACTATTTCCGTGAGACTCTCTATCTTGCGCTCGGGCCGTTGCACCATGCCGAGCATCATCGCCCGTTGGAAAGCGGAATAATAGCGCTCCGGGGTATTCATCGCGGCCGCCTTGTCGTAGAACTCGATGGCGCGCCAAAAGGAACGCCCGCTGTATTCGATATCGCCGCGGCGGTTATAGGCGTCCGCGGCATAGCTGTCCTTGCGGCGGTAATCGAGCAGGAACTCGTCGAACCACTTCCTGGCTTCCTCCCAGTTCTTCATATTAAAATAGGCATACCCCAGATTGTAGCGTGCCGCCAGGTTTTCCGGTTCGCTCTTGGGCGAAAGGCGCACATAGGCCGCGAAACGTTCGGCCGCCCCCGGCATGTCGCCCCGGCGGTAACAGATTTCACCCTGCCAATATCCTGCCAGGGCGGTGTACTTGGCATTGAAACGGTTGGCGAGCGACTGGTCGAGCAGGCGCGCGGCGGCATCGTAATCGCCCGCATTGTAATACTCCAGTCCGCGGAAGTAGGTTATCTTCTGGAGCGCCGCCTTCAGGTTGTTGTCCGGATAGGGTACCTGCATGATGGCCTGATAGGCGGCATCGTAATTACGCGAATTGTAGTAGGCCGCGGCGAGATACTCCTTGACCTGCGGAACACGTCCCGAATTCGGATAACGGGCAATGTAACGGTTGAGCACGTTGATGGCCTCGTTGAAATAACCGCCGCCGAGCTCGTACTGCAGCTTTCCGTAATTGAACAGCGCATCCTCGCTTATCGCATCGTCGTACCCCTCCGAAGAGGCCATGGCGAACGACTGCATGGCCTGCTGCTTGCGCCCCATGCGCAGATAACAGTCGGCCAGGTGATAGCTCGCGTTCTGCGACAGTTTGTCGTCGGGACCGGCCACACGGGCAAGGTTCCGTTCCGCCTCCCCGTAATCGCCCACCATATAGGCGGCGAATCCCAGCATGTAATAGACTTCGCGGTCCATCTCACCGCCGAGTTCCCGGTAACGTTCGAGATACTGCGCGGCCTCGCGCCACCCGCCCGTATAGAACCAGCTCTCACCGATGATACGGTTCAGTTCCGCCAGCCGGTCACCTGCGGCCATGCGCAGGACGGCCCCGCCGTTCTCGCGGACATAGTGGTAGTTGCCGTCGTTGAATTCAATCTGCAGGATATAGAAAGGCAGCACATTGCTGTATGCAGGATGGTCCGCTATTACGGTAAAGTAGCGTTTGGCCGACTGGTACTCCCCCTTCCGGTATTCGGAATAACCCATCACATACTGCGCATGAGGATAGTAGTCACTCGTGAAGGCGATGCGGGCCATCAGCCGCACGGCGGCCTCGAAACGCTCCTGCTCGAAACAGGCATACCCGTATTTGAAACAGTATTCGTCCGCATCCTCCGCCGGCAGTTTGCCGGCATCCACTCCGGCATACTGTTCCGTCGCCGCCGCATAGTCGCCCTCCCCGAAGAAGAGATTGCCGAGTTCGAAGCGCACCTCTACGGCTCCCGGCCCCGCCGGATAACGGGTAAGGTATGTTTCGAGCAGCTCCTGCGCCTCTCCCTCTCCGGCCTGCGCCGCACTCATGGCAAGGAGCCGGCACAACCGCTCCCTGACCGCAGCGTCGGCACCGGCCGCATACCGTCCGGCCTTTCCGAACTCCATGAATGCCTCGCCGTACTTCTCCATACGGTACAGTCCCTCGCCACGCGAAAGGTGCCGTTCCAGCCCCCCGTCCTGTGCGAAAGAGACCGACGGGAGCAGGCTCCCCAGCAACAATACAGACAATAATATCCTGTGTCCCATCATTTTCCGTTTATCTTATCTGCAACGGCCCTGTTCCGGCCGTTCATTCCAACATCTTCTCCATCGTCCGGCACGGCCGTCTGTCGGTTATCACCCCGTCCGTTATCTCTACCGCGCCCGCATCCGCCCGCAGCATCTGCGCCATCAGCCGACGGTCCATGCCATATACCGCTCCGGCACCCAAATCCGCTCCGGCAGGAGCATCCCCCGGAGTCTCCGTACCCACGGCACAAATCACACGGGCTCCGCCAGCCGCAGCCTTCGCAGCAAATGTCCGGATACGTTCGCGGCAGCGCCCGGAGATATCCGATTCATCCCGCACGAGCACGAGGTAACTCCTTCCCGCAGCATAGACCATATCCCCGGCCCGGTCCGCACCGTCCAGCCAAAGGGAGAAATCATATTCCTTCGCCTTTTCCGGCAACTCGTCATACGGAGTACGCGTATCGACATACCGCCACCGCGCGGTATCGTACCAGGTGGTATCCGACAGGGAGAACTCCTGCAGCCCGCCCGTCTGCAAATCTTCGTACACGAGCACCACCGAGCGCTCCATGCAGCTCGTGCAGAGAACGTCCCGGCGCAGGTCGGTTCCCTTACGGTAAACCGACGTATCCACCGGCGGCAGGCAGTACCACGCATACAGGCAGAGTGCGAGCGGTAAAAGGAGGAATATCGTGCTCCGGACCGCCTCGCGCCGAGTAAAGGCGAACCCGCAGCGCCTCTTCGCATCGCGCCACACCACCGCCGCCACGGGCAGCAGTACGACGTTCTTGGCGAAGGTCATCCAATTGCTCAACTTGAGCGCATTCCCGAAACAGCCGCAGTCGTCCAACGGATTCCACACGGCTATCACGAGGGTCAGCAGGGTGAAGAATGCCATGAAGAGCAGGGCGAAAAGACTGGCCAGCCGAAGTCCCGTACCGCACAGGAGCATGAGTCCTACGGCGGACTCCGCCACGCACTGCACCACGGCGAGAGGAGCAGCGACCGCCGAAAGGCCGCCGAGACCGAATGCATCGAGATACTCCTCCACCTTGAGTGCCGAACCCCAGGGGTCTATCCCTTTCGCAAGACCCGAAAAGAGGAATACCGCACCGAGTACAATGCGGCATACATGCGCCGCTGTCCTGAACCGTTCCTTCTTCTCCATCTCTTTCAAATCACAGGATGCCTTCCATCTTTTCCGTTATCCGGGCGAACACGCGCTGCGGCGGGCACATGTCCCCCTTCTCGTCACGGCAGTCCACCACCTCCAGTTCGCCCTCTTCGGCCAGGCCGAGATAAATCTCCCGCACGCGCCGCTGAAAAGCGAGCGAAGCTTCGTGTATGTCGTCCGCGCCGCCCAGGTACCCCCGGTCCGCGCCGCGGCGTGGTGCGGTGAGGCTGCGCTCGGTAAAGCGGAACGGCACGTCCAGAAAGAGCGAGACATCCGGACGCGGAATTGCGTTGTGCCCGTATTCCAAGTCGAGTATCCACCGTCTCAACATCTCCCGGGCCTCGCCCCCCTCCACCTTGGCGCACTGGTAGGCGATGTTGGAGTTCACATACCGGTCCAGCAGGACGTATTTTCCCCGGGCGAGCCATTTCCGTATCATCGCGGCCGCATCGGCCCGGTCGCCCGCGAAAAGGAGGGCGACGAGGTATGGGTCCACGGCATCGATGCCGCCCAGTTCCCCGCGCAGGAAACGGGCGATGAGCCCGCCGTACACGGGAGCGTCGAAACGCGGAAAGTGCAGGTATTCGTAGCGGACCCCGCGGCTTTCGAGCCGCTCTTTCAGCAGCTCCGTCTGTGTGGTTTTCCCGGCTCCGTCGAGCCCTTCGAGAACTATCAGCGGCATAAGGACAACTATTTACCGCGGCTGTTGCCGCATCCGGCGGGGCCCCCCCGCAAAAGGAC
>UMDR01020763.1_pt1 | contig 12503 bp, 21 predicted proteins | sample 1964541 | NCBI WGS metagenome assembly UMDR01 (sample SAMEA4835999, study PRJEB28245) | human gut metagenome | biome: gut microbiome; material: fecal sample | place: Denmark | collected 2008 | reverse complement strand
TCGAGGAACGTCGATTACACAGAATTTTCTGCGGTCTCTTTTGTCATTGGCGGTTTCGTAATCGTAATTGTGATCCATGTCATCACAATAGGAGAGCAGAGCATCCAGGATCTCACAGGTCTCGTCCTCTTCCGCGGACATGACCCACTCTTCGAGGTTCTGTCTCAGCTTACGAATAGACTGGGAGTTCCCAGGCTTCATATACCGCCGCCAGTTCCGGCTGGCCTTCGTGTGTTCCTTCAAGAATCGCTAAGTCCGCTTCGTGCAGATATTGTCATCCATAGCATCAATGTTTTTGTTGTATAACGGTTTACCCGTTTATATAATGAACGGGTAAACCGTTATACAGTTATTTTCCTGTGTATGTTGTTGGCTTTCTCGTTTATTTATGGTAGTATGAAGATGGGTTAGAGGAGTGTTTTTTTGTGGGGCTGCGGTCGGCGTCAGCTGAGTGCTGCAGCAGGATTTGATGCTCGTCTGGGCGAGGGTAAATAGTAATTAGGCCCAGAGCGTCTTGGTCGGGAGCTGCCGATCAGGGGTTTAGCAGTTTGCTAATACAGAAGCCATATCAGGGTTGATACTCCTGTATGGTGTGCGGGCTTGCCGAAGTAACCTTTGTGAACTGGAAAGCGCACCATGGACCCCAGAGTAAGTAATCTTTGTGAAAGCCTGGGTAAGCAAAATGTATCGTGTCCCTACCCACCTTCTGATAGTAGCCAGGATACTGTAGATCTCCTGGAGAGCCGCACCCTCTACAAAAGTGCCGACAGATCTCGAACTGCCGTAGATCTCAATAAATCGGGGCTGCACACATAAGCAGTTCAAAAAAGTGTCGGGAGCGATCCCAAATCCGTCACACATAAGACGTTAAAAAGTGTATTTGCCGATTGCCGAGTCTCCGAGGGGAGCTGACATGAGGCGGCCTTAGCTTTAACTGATATAAATAGCATAATTTATTTAACTTATTTACGATATATAATGTAAATAAGTTATTGAAACGGAAAATAAATCTATATAACTATGAAAATAGAAAAATAGATTTATAGATAAATAGATAAATTGCGGCCAAAGGAGGGGAAGGCTCCATGGGACGGCGAAATAAGGCATACTCCAAGGATCTTCACCAACAAGCCTATGATCGTCTAACTGGGATGCAGGCGTTTGGCGAGAGCAAGAAGGAGGCAGTGGCCAACGGAACAGAGAAGGAGAAGATCTTCTCCTTCAACACCTACAAGTCATATTGGAAGCATACAAAGTATTTCATCAAGTATATCAAGGAAAATCACCCGGAATGCACCACTTTGAAGAGCGCAAAAAAATATGTGAATGAGTGGCTGCAGGCCAGGGTGGACCAGGGCCTTTCTGCATGGACGGTCCAGCTGGAGGCCAAGGCCATGGGAAAGCTGTACGGTATTTCTCCGGATGATGAAAACTACTTCAAGCCCCCAAAACGGAACCGGGAGGACATCAAACGGAGCCGCGGTGACCGGGTGCGGGACAAGCATTTTTCAAAGACCAATAATGACGAGCTGATCAAGTTCTGCAAGGGAACGGGCCTGCGCCGGGCGGAGCTGGGAGAGCTGCGAGGGAAAGACCTGGTCACCAGGGAGCAGATCGAGGCGGAGATTGCCCAGCTGGAGAGCCGACCTGCAGCGGAGCTGACGCCAGTTGACACAAAGCGGCTTGAAATGCTCCAGGACACCCGGTTGTTCGAGGGGGACTACTTCACCCATATCCGCAACGGAAAGGGCGGACGGGAGCGTATGAGCCCCATTATTGGGCCGAATACGGAGCAGATCGTAGAACGGATCAAAAACACGCCGGCAGAGGAAAAGGTGTGGCAGCATATCCATCAGAGCGCCGATATACATGGGTACCGGGCGGAGTATGCCACGATCATTTATAAGGCAAAGGCCAGGGCTATCGAGGAGATCCCTTATGACAGGGTGAACCGTGGGACCGGCAGGAAGTATCAGAGTGAAGTTTATACCTGCAGGAAGGATGAGGCTGGCCGGAAGCTGGACAAGGCTGCTATGCTGGTGTGTAGTAAGGCACTGGGACATAACCGGATTGAAGTGGTGGCCAACAATTATATTCGGGGCCTGTAAGGAGGGATTGGGGTGCCAAAGTTTGTTCGGGAAAAGATGCTGGGTGGTTATACGGAAGTTGCCGGTGGGCACTCCGATCCGGAGTGTACGCATGTCATCCTGAAGGCTGCGGAGTATGACAAGATCCTGGATGAAAAAAGATCTGCAGAAAGAGAAACTGCCGTTACCAGGGCGGACGGGGAACGGGCGCTCCAAACATTGAGAAGAGAGTCGGAGAGCCGGTTGTGGCAGGTGCAGGAAGAGTCCAGAAAGGCGGCAGAGGCCGCTGCTGCGGAACTGGAGAGAGTAAAACAGGAGGCAGCGTATCAGCGGCGTCTGAATGAGAACCTGCTGCGGATCTCCAGGGAGAGAGCCAATGCGGATAGGGCACTCAAACCCAAAAAGGTACACAGTGGATATGTGGTGGTTATGTCTTCAGAGAAAAAATATCGGTATAAGATAGATCGTCAGCGTACTGGTATGGCTACTCTTTGGGAGACTATCATCCAGACGCCGTACTCCGTAGAATTTACAGAGGATCAGGTCAAAGCGCAGATCAAGGATGAACTGTTTCCGCAAGGAGGAGGATGGCTGATTGGAAGAATCGGGATCAATGGTCGATACAATGGTGACTATGAAGACCTGGTTCATGATGAAAAAGTGAGTCCTGATTTCCTGGAGCGAAATATTGCGCTATCTGGCCAGCAAGGGCTTATGAGGAATTTTAAGACAGGATATTGGGATATTAAGTTGACCCACACAAGGTCGTTGGGGCAGGTCCCAGCTGAAATGAGGGCAAGAATTGTAAATGAACAGAGAATGAAGGAAGAAAGAAGTGGGCAGGGGGATGGAACTGGCAAATAAGAGAGTGTGGTACTCATCCGGAGAGAAGATAGTTTCTATGAATCCTTGCGAAGGGTATGAGGAAGTGGTGTTTTCTTCTGTAACGGAGTGGTTTGGGTTCATACAGATCTTAGTGCAGGAAGGATATAGAATCACTTGAGGAGGTTACTATGAAAACAGGGATTTGTTCTGAAGATACCACCATTCATTGCATGGTGGTTGTTTGGACTGGACTTGAGACAGAGCAGCTGGAGGAAGGTACGGTATTGGAGATCCAGGTGGCCGGGCACTGGATTGAGGCTGAGCTGGAGCGTGATTCTGTCGGTGGATGGTGCTGGCGGGACCTGGAGAGCGGCTGGGTGCTGCGGCGTACCAATGCGACCCCTATCGGAGTAAGGAAAGATAATGTCTGAAATTAGCCTGTCTGGGGACCTTGAAAGAGTGTCCAGGACAGGCTATAATAACAGCAAAAATAGGGAAAAAAATATATTGATAATATATGCCCCATAGAAGGGGGCTGGGGGAGTGCATACTATGGTGAAATTGGACTTGTCAAAAAATAGGGAAAAAAATATATTGATAATATATGCCCCATAGAAGGGCCTTTGGGGCCTTATAAAATTTCATAAAATTCTCTCTTGGGCAGGGAGAAAGTCGGAGGGGAAAAGGGGGGTGGGCGGAGGCTGTGGGAATGTGGTAAACCCAACGGGTTTTCCATCATTTCCATGGCCGGAGCCAGGGGGGAAAGGGGGAGGTGACTTTCTCTTTAAGGCCCCGGAGGGGCCGCTCTTTGGCTCCCCCTTTCCCCCCTCCCGCCTGCAGGCGTTCCCCGCTGCAGCGGATTTTCTTTTTGCTACTTTTTTTGGAGGTGATTGCTTTGTTTATTAGGAGACGGAAAGGGAAACCAGAAGAAAGTAAGACTGTCCGGCAATGGGCGCTTTTAGGGCGGTTACCCATAGATCCTCTGCAGCCGTGTTACATATGGGAGACACAGACCGATGGGCCGGTAACAGTTTATTATCACAAAGATAATACCCGAGAAATGACAGAAGAGGAAAAGGCAGATTTTTTAGCAGATCAGAAGGGCTATGGTCAGAGGTATTTGCAGCTGATAATTCAGGCGAAAAGGCGGTTGAAGAGAGAGTGTGATGGTACAGAATGAGGGATGGACAGGGTAATATGGAGCAGTTACGGGCGTTGTATCGGGAAAAGAATGCGCATTTGGAGACGTTTCTGGAGTCAGTTACACCCTTTGAGTTTTATCGGGAGATCTTCCCTGTGGGCAGCTTTGAGCGGAAAGGCCATTTTGAGGACGAAAAGGGAAACGGGATCGCGGTGACGGTTCCGCTGAAGGCTGCGGGGATTGCCCTGGAGATCAAGGAAGCGGGCAAGGCCAAGCGATATACCATCACCGATGAACTGTCGGAGCTGTCGGAGGTCTACGACACGGACTTTACTATCATGTCCCCTATCTCCTATTTCGGGTGCCAGCGGTGTGGCAAGAACGCCCGGTATCTCTATGCCCTGGTTTTTGACCTGGATGGGGTGGGGATGCCCCAGCTCCGGGACACGCTGCATCAGATGAACAGGGATATTCTTCCCCAGGCGACCTTTGTCGTAAACAGTGGTACGGGACTTCATCTGTATTATGTCCTGGAGGAGCCGATCCCTATGTACCCGTACAACCAGAAATGCTTAAAGGAATTGAAGTATTCCCTTACCCGGCAGATTTGGAACAGGTATACATCCACCATCAAGGAACCGCAGATGCAGGGCATATTGCAGGGGTTCCGGGTGGTCGGCTCCGGCTCCAAACTGGGCCGGGAATACCCTGTGACGGCCTACCGGCTTGGCGGGAAGGTGACGATGGAAAGGCTACTGGAGTTTATCCCGGACAGCAACGGGGAGCAGCAGCGGCTTGAGGGGCTTATGAGAAAGAGCCGCCTGTCGCTGGCCGAGGCGAAGGAGAAGTACCCGGACTGGTATGAGCGGCGAATCGTCAAAAAGGAGCGGCGGGGCCGCTGGACGGTCAAACGTGACCTGTACGATTGGTGGCTGCACCGGATCAAGGACGAGATCCGAGTGGGCCATCGGTTCTATGGCATTATGACGCTGGCTATCTATGCGAAAAAGTGTGACATTGACGAGGACGAGCTGCGCCGGGACGCTTTCTCCCTACTGCAACCCTATGACAATATGAGCGTGGAGGACATCAACCGCTTTACAAAGGATGATGTGGTGTGCGCCCTGGAGATGTTTAATGAGGACTATGTGACATTTCCCAGGGACGATATAGCAAAGCTCTCCGGCCTGACTATGCCCGTCAATAAGCGGAACTGGAGAAAGCAGTCAGATCATTTGGAGATAGCAAGGGCGATTCGAGATATTGGGGTTCGGCAAAGAGGAAAAAAGGACTGGAGAGAAGGGAATGGACGCCCTGTTGGTAGTGGGACAGCCCAGGAACGGGTGTCTGAATGGCGTCAGCAGCATCCAGAAGGCCGCAAGGCCGACTGCCACCGGGATACCGGCCTTGACCCAAAGACGATTCGAAAGTGGTGGGACTGCCCGCCTAAAGCTGTGTGTGATCTATAAATGGCCACACGCTGAGAAATAAAAACTAACAACATACACTTGCAATGCAAATGTATGTTGCGTATAATAGTAGCAGAGAATAGTAGATATGAAAGGGGCGATATTATGGCGAACAAGGAGAATACGACACTTCGGATTGAGCCGGATCTGAAGAGACAGGCAGCAGTTCTTTTTAAGGCTCTCGGGATGGATTTGAGTACGGCAACGGGCATTTTTTATAGGCAGGCACTTCGGTATCATGGCTTGCCGTTTGACGTCCGACTGGATGAGCCAAATGAAGTTACCTATGCTGCGATGGCTACGGCAGAAAAAGACGAGGATATGTATGGCCCGTTTGATAGCGTGGAGGATCTGATGGAGGCCCTGAATGCTTAAACCAGAATTTTCGGGGCAATTCAAGAAAGATTACAAGTTAGCGGTTAAAAGGGGGTGTGATCCTAAAAAGCTGGAAGAGGTAATTTCCCTTTTATGCAGTGAAACGCCGCTGCCAGAGAAGTATCGGGATCACGCTCTTACCAATTCGAGGAATTATAAAGACATGAGAGAGTGTCATATACAGCCGGATTGGTTACTGGTTTATAAGGTCGTTCAAGATATGCTTATTTTGAAGTTAATTCGTACAGGTTCGCATAGCGATCTATTTTAGGAGAATGTCAGATGGGAGAGCTGGTCGAAGTAACGCTGGAGATTGATACAGAGCTGAAGATGCAGGCAGAAAAGGTTTGCGCTGAGAATGGATTGACCTTAGAAGAAGCATTCGTTTTATTTGCTGAAGAAACAGCGCGTCTGGGAAGGTTCCCTTTTGAGGATGGCCGTGACCAGGGGGTTCAAGAAGAACGGGAAAGTTTCTAAGCTGTGAGGAGACGTTTATGAATTGCCATGAACAGGAACAGCTCTTTGGTGCAGGGGATAGCAATGTCTCTCTGGAAAAGCTGAAAAGAGGGATTGAACAGGTGTGTGCTGGCCTTGGAGTTACAAAGACAATGGAAGAACTGGAGGCGATGGAAAAAGATGAAAGCTAAGGTGCTGCAGATCGGCTATGAGCCGGAGCGTGATCGCCTGACTTGGGATGGTTGGGACATTCACTGTGGTCAGGGTATGGAGGTGTTGCTCCCGGATCGGCTCGATGGCGGCACATGGCGGGCCGTCTCCTTTGAGTACAATGACGAGGGATGGTATATGCCTGGGTATCCTGGCGTGTCTCCAGTGGGCCTGTGGGCGCGCGAAAGAGCGGAGGGCTGATATGAATTGCCACTATACTGATGAAGAGCTGAAGGAAGATGTGGAGCGTACCATTGGGATTAGAGCGAAGGATATTGAAAAAATCCAGTTCTGCGGTCTGTGGCATATTCGCTTCCGGGCCTTTGGTAGTGACTTTTATTATTATCGGGCTGATTCCGATGACACGGTGCATTTGGTTGAGTCGCCTTGGCAATGGAATAAGTAAGCAGAAAGCCAGCTCCATTAGGGCTGGCTTTCTGCTTACTTATTTACGTATATAAAAAATAGGCTATAGGAAAGCAATACTTGCCTAAAAGTAAACCGCATGCGGTTTACTTTTAAGTAAGTTTCTTGTAAATTTCAAACTAAGAGAAAGAATAAATAGTTTAGAATTGGAGGAAACTGTATGTATTGTAATATAATTAATCTTAGAGAACGGGATTGCGGTTGCTTTCAATTTTGGAGAGGACGACTAAAAAAAGTAAAAAAAGGCGCATAGATGCAACAGACGTAGTGTGTCTATGCGCCCTTTTACTTATTTGTTGACAAGAAGTTAAGGTTGAGAGTTGAGAAAGGATGGTTAGCAATGAAAAAATTTGTAGCATTAGTTTGCATCCTTGGTATGTTTATGACTCTTCCTGTAGCCGCAATGCAGGAAAGTAATGCTGTCCAAGCAGCAACTTCTTCCGATGTGAAGAAAACTGAAGGAATTGTCATTGATGGTGAGGTTGGAGATACTTATCAGGTCGGAGATCTTATCTTTGAAATTATTTCCGACGAAGAAATTGAGAGAGTAATGGAAAGTCCAGAAACAAGAGCCAGTACAGGGAGATTTAATATCACTTTGTCTGGAGATAGTATGAGCCAAGACTTTGAAGTGACGACAAGTTATCCATGGGCAAAAGTTTTTGTTAGCAATCAAGGGGCTGGTGACATTAAGTTTACTATTACAAAGGGAAGTAAGACTGGCTATCTTGTCACAGGCTCGGATGTAACGATAAAAGCCGGTAAAAGTACTTCCGTATATAGCACAAAGCCGTGGGACCCAGATACATATTATGCCAATTATACTTGTGGCTCTGCTAATATGCAAGGTTCGTCGGCTTGTCGTGTAGCATCGACCCAGCATGAATTGGATATTTAAGAAACCCATAGTGTAGTATAAATAAATGGGAACCCACAAAAGTGGGTTCCCATTTATTTATACTATATTTATATATTGCTATAAAAATATATTTATAGTAATATATTTTTATAGGAGAGTGATGCATAATGATAATAGCGGTAGCTAATCAAAAAGGTGGCGTCGGAAAGACAACTACAGCCCAGGCCCTTGCTGCAGGACTGGCCGGGAAAGGGTACAAAGTGCTGGGGATTGACCTCGATCCACAGGGTAACTTCTCATCAGCTTGCGGCGTGGAGAGCTACAATGTTCCAACGATCTATGAGGTGATGAAAAGGGCGGCCACGCTCCAGGAGGCCATGCAGCACACGAAGGGTGGCTATGATCTGGTTCCGGCGAACATCATGCTGGCCGGGGCCGAGCAGGAGCTGTCCCAGACCGGCAAGGAGCATCGGCTGAAGGAGTCCGTAGCTCCGGTCTCCGGCGACTATGACTTCATTGTGATCGACACACCGCCCTCCCTGGGCGTGCTGACGGTGAACGCCTTTACCTGTGCCACTGACATTTTGATTCCAACCACGGCCGGGATCTTCGCCACGGCCGGGATCTCCCAGCTTAATGAGACAGTCACCAGCGTCCAGAAGTACTGCAATCCTGGTGTGAAGATCCGGGGCATTCTCTTTACCAGGTTCAATCCCAGGGCTAACATCAGCCGGCAGATCAAGAAGTTGGCGGAGCAGCTGAGCGAGTATATCTCAGCGCCGATCTATAAGACCTATATCCGCTCAGCAGTGGCCGTGGAGGAGGCCCAGGCGAACCGGGCCGATATATTTGACTATGCGGGGAAGTCTACCGTAGCAGAAGATTACAGGGCCTTTATTGAGGAGTTTTTGAAAGGAGTTAATGCGTGATGGCAGGGAAAGCGAAGTTTGACCAGGAGGCTGCGTTCAAGTCTATTATTGGAGTTGGTCGAGAGCCGGGAGAGGAAATTACTGAGCAGACGGTGACAAAAAATAAAAGCAAGGATCGGGTGCAGCGGTCGTATTTTCTGGATCGAGATATAGATAAGGCACTTAGGAGAATGGCACTCGACAAAGAAAAAAATCTTACTGAGACAATTAATGATCTTTTGCGTATAGGGTTAGAGAAGTATCTGAAATAAACGAGGCCGAGCAGAGTTTACTGGCAGTTCTGCTCGTTTTTTTAAAAAAATGGCCAAAGGCAAGTGCTACTTGCCTAAAAGTAAACCGTGTGCGGTTTACTTTTATTATAATTTCTTATAAATTTGGAGACAGAAGAATGGAATTGCCGCAGAAGCTTAAATATTTGAGAAAGCAGATGGGATTGTCCCAATTAGAGTTAGCCGAAAAATTGCACATATCAAGGCAAGCTGTCTCGGGATGGGAGTCGGGGACGTCAAAACCATCAACTGAGAGTTTAAAGAGTTTAGGGGCTCTATATGATGTTCCGTTAGAATACTTACTGAACAAAGATTCCTCAGAGCTGGATCATGTAGAACCCAAAACTGAGAAAAAGCCGGACCTGGGACATAATATAAGAAAAAGGATTATAGTTTCGGTTGTAATAACGGCGCTTCTTTTTGCAGGGATGTTTATAATACTTAGGTATATTGCAATTACCAGAGACGATACAAAAATAACACCTATAGAAGAAATGGAAAATGTGCAGTGGGAAATCTCTGGTACAGAAGAATTCGGGGTAGACTGGTAGCTGAAAAGAAAGGGGGTGAGTTAAGATGAAGAGGATTGTTTGTATGGCACTCACCTGCTTGATTTTCTTTGGAAATATTTGTGTGAATGCCAGGGCAGCAGAAGGAAGTAGCACACCCATGGACAATAGCAATAGCGTACCAGAGGTCATGGCAACAGGGGCTTTTAATCTAAGCGTATCACCATATGGACGGAGCCAGGCAGATAAGACATTCCCCCTGGAGGCAGGAGAGACGGTCCGGATTTATGCGACCTATTCTCCAGATAATGCGAGTGTAGACTTTGGCCTGGTTGATCCAGAAGGAGTATTTCATTATTTTAATGCAACTAATGGAAGCATAGATAGGACAATTGAAATTAAAGAAAGAGGCAATTATAGGTTGGCAGTTCAGAATAATTCTGGGCATAAAGTTCAGATTTCTGGATTTGTAAAGTATTGATGAGAGGATGAATAGTGTGAAGAAGTATTTGTCGTTTATTTTAGCACTTGTAATGATGGCAACGTATATGGTAATCCCAACGATGGCGGTTAGTCCTGTAGACGTAGAGAAAGAAGTACAAAAGATTAATGATGTATATATTCCGACGACAGCTGAGCGTGTACAAGAAGGAACGGCAACAGTATATTATAATTTTTATGATAGTGTTAATGATATGCATTATGCTTTTTATAATAGCGAAACAGGAGAGCATTTTGCAATGTCTGGACCACGTCATGAAGTTGTTACCACTGCAGATGCACGAGCGAGAGAAGTTGTAGCCCATGAGTATTCCTTTAGTGGAAGGTTCACAATTAACGGAAAAGACAACGGACACACTTTTACTTTACCAGGAAAAACAGTATATATTACCGGTGATGCGGCGTTAAGAAGAATGGCTGATAACACAGATAGAACGGATAAATATGATGAGTATACATATACAATTGAAGTAAAGCAAGATAAGTTTTTATTCCCGCAGAGTAAAAAATTTACGGGAATTGCGGGTGACGGTATTAGTGGGAGTTTTACAGCAAAGGAAGATACCTACTATTTGATTATTACTCCCGTTGATCGAATCGAAGATGGAGATTATATTAATGGGAATGGAAAACTTTACTACTATGTGTAAAAGAATATGGGAAAAAAGAATATGGAAAATGACTCCATATTTATATGTAGTTTTTATTATATTAGGTTCTCCTTTGTTTCGTTTATCGCACATTAGCTGGCGTAATGCACCGCTGGATGACTATGTAAGGGAATTTTCTAATGTTGTTCCATTGCATGGAATCATAGAGTCTATAACAAAAGCCATAGAAATGCAAAACACACATTATATTTTTACACTGCTTGCAAATTTCTTGGTGATGATACCGGTAGGGCTATTTTATGGGTATTCTATGCAGCGGAGTAATTTGAAAGAGATCAGCTTTATTTGTGCCAGATATGCAGGAATATTTGGTATTTTATATTGTGTTAGAATTTTACTAAAAATGGGAAGCTTTGACATTGATGATATTCTGCTGAATGTTGTTGGTATGTACTTCGGGATAATTTTAGCAAGTCAAAGAAAACAAAAAAGTCAGAATTAAGGATAGTGATTAAACCCCAACACAAAATAATTGTGCTGGGGTTTATAAAAGAAAAGGTGAAAATGTTGAGAACAAGACTTTTAAAAATACCAGTTATGTTTTTATTTGCGGTGATGACGATAGCGACGCTTGGCTGTACCATGAATAGCTACGAATCTGTGAGAGAAAACAGCAATAAAGACATTGTAACAACTGGCATCGATAAAGATCAGGAGTTAAGTGACTCTATATTGAAAACTGAAGACGATATCCAATATTATGCCCATCTGAATCTTGAGACTGCAAAAGAAAATGAAAAGCCGATTATCCTTGAAGCCAGAAACAGGATCATTTTCCGCAATTCCTGGGTTTCAGACGAAGTAAATGGTAGAGTGTTGGATGAAAATGGGAATGTAATAGAAGAACTTCCTCATTTTTCAGATTTGTTCCCGGAAGATTGGGATGAACCTATAGTTAACTCGAAGGTAGACAAAGATTATTATAAAAAATAAAGGGAAAGGGATGAGCTTCATATGAAAAAGGTAGTTCGTGCGATACTTGTAACCATTATTGCAGTAGGGTTATGTATCCCAGGATTAGCTGCGGGGCTGGAAGATAATATGTCCCCTGTAACTAATATAGCATATATGGACATTAACGAAGCTACCCCAGAGTTAAAGCAAAAGATTCTTCAGGCACGAGAAGAAATAATTTTTAGCAATTCCTGGGTTTCAGACGAAGTAAATGGCAGAGTATTGGATGAAAACGGGAATGTAATAGAAGAACTTCCTCATTTTTCAGATTTATTCCCAGAAGATTGGGAGCCACCAGTTTTGAAAACCAATACTGGTGAACAAGTAGGGGAGATTATCCCTATTGCACCAGAAAGAAGCACCCAAGAACTGTGGCAACAGATGTACCAAGAATCTGTTTGGCTTAAAAAGCCTCCAGTAAATACAGGGTCGCCGGCCTTTTATTCTCTTTCAACTACAGGGTTTGAGGGAACTCCTAACGAATATCATTTGCAAACAGTAAAAACGAGCGGCATGTATAGAAATCCAGCCGAAGATGCGCAGTATAATTGTGGATATACCAATACGGACACTGGCAAATCATACGGATATAAAGTAGGGCTGAAAAATGGGCAACAATTTGAGGTTGATCCTCCTCAGGGAATCAGGTTATCAGTACATGCAAGTACACACACAAATGTAGGAGATTGGCTAATGACAATTAGTGCTTTGATGGTTTGGCCCTAATATAGTTTCTGCAAGATAAATAATAAAAGGGCCCGCAACACTGCGGGCCCTTTTGTCAGGCCGGGCGTAAAATTTTGTGTAAGCGATTTTCGACAA
>UMDR01065611.1_pt1 | contig 12552 bp, 18 predicted proteins | sample 1964541 | NCBI WGS metagenome assembly UMDR01 (sample SAMEA4835999, study PRJEB28245) | human gut metagenome | biome: gut microbiome; material: fecal sample | place: Denmark | collected 2008 | reverse complement strand
AGAAATACTTCCCGGAGACCCGGCAGGAGAAACAGTCTTCCACCTACTGGAGCCGTATCTACTCTCCTATTTGGGAACTCCCGGAGAACAACCGTATCAAGCTCCGGCCTGTGTACCCTCGTATTCCAGCGGGAAGCCGTAATATCTGCATGACCTCTCTCGCTGGTATGCTCCACAACCTTGGGTATAGCAAGAAGCAAATCTTTGACGAGCTGGTGTATGTCAACACCGTGGCCTGTGACCCTTCGTTGGACAAGGCCGAATTGCGAACTATCTGCAACAGCGTGACCCGCTACAAGAGATAACACGAAAAGGATAAAAAATATTGAAAAAGGTATTGACAAACAATCTTGATTGTGTTATCTTATAATCACAAAAGGACAAGAAATAGTCCGACAAAGATTAAGGAGGATTTTTCCCATGACTGTCAATGAAAAGAAAGCCCTGCTGGACGAGTTCACCAAGTTTCTTGAGGAGAAGGAGTGCAAGACCGAAGCGGTCAAGGTTCGCCGCACCTTCTACATTACCCCGGAAGTCCAGTCTATCATGTTCCCCGCTGGCTCTTACATGGTGGGTGATGTGATTGACTTCACGCTCTCCACGGGTGAGGAGGTCTCCGCTATGGCAATGCGGCAGGAAGCCGATGGTATGCTGTTCGTCTTCGTGGACTGTCTCAAGGACGAGTACCCCATGAACGAGGACAACACCAACCTCGGCGGGTACGAGACCAGCGACCTCAGAAAGACCTTGCAGGAGAAGATTTTCCCCACCTTCCCCGACTACCTCAAGACCCGCATGAAACCCGTCTACGGTGAAGACAAGCTCCGTCTGTTGACCGAGCAGGAGGTCTTCGGTGAGAACCCCTACGGTGAACATGACGATGTGGTGCGGCTTGAGCCGATGAAGCAGAGAAAGAACCGTATCGCTTCCCAAGGTAAGGGAACCGATGAATGGGAGTGGTATTGGTTACAGAATCGTGTCGAAGACACCGCTTCCGGTTTCGCCCTTGTGCGCAGCGCCTACGGCTGTGCGGGCTACGCCGCCGCTTCCTCCGCTCGTGGTGTTCGCCCCGCTTTCAAAATCTAAAATCTGCGCCCCCTTGTGGGGCGCAATGAGAGGAAAACATCATGTACGACTACAACACCGATTATCTCAGAGGAGACATTTGGTTCGTGACCGGGGCAAAGTCCGTTGTCGGCTCCGAACCCGCAGGAAGCCGCCCCGCTGTTATCGTCTCCAATAACAAGGGCAACAAATTCTCTCCCAATGTGGAGGTCGTGTTCCTCACTACGAAGGACAAGAAGCCCCTTCCCACCCATGTCCCGGTTCTCTGCAAGGTTCCTTCTACGGCCATGTGCGAGAATGTGCAGACCGTTTCTAAGGAGCGGTTGGAGGACTTCATACGGAGCTGTTCTGATACCGAGATGAAAGCGATTGACACCGCTCTCCTGTGTTCCTTCGGTATCATGGCTCCCGCCGCCGAGCCTGTTGCGGCTCCTGTTCCTGTTGCGGAGAAGAACGACAGTACCGATGTGGAGCTGAGAGTCTATAAGACCCTCTATGAACAGCTCCTTGATAGACTCACCATCAAATAATATAAGGAGGATTTTACAATGAGTCTCGAAAAGGCTGGTATCTCGTGGAGTGCCAAACAGCTCAAGAACATGATTGCCAATGGCAAGATTGACTTTGAGCATATCGTCCAGCGTAGCTATGTGTGGGAGCGCAAGCGGAAATCCGCTCTCATTGAGAGCATGATTCTCGGCTATCCTATCCCTCCCATCTTCGCCAAGCGTTCCTCTGAGGGCAAGAACGCTCAGTACAGTATCATGGACGGAAAGCAGAGACTTTCCACCGTGGGGCAGTACCTTGAGGACAAGTTCGCTCTGACCGAGCTTCCCCCGGTGAAATACCATGACGAAGCCGACAACGCCGAGCATGAGGTCAACATCTCCGGCATGAAGTTCAGCGAACTCCCCGAAGCCCTGCAAGACTCTCTCAATTCCACTATGTTCACCGTGACCTACTTCGACAACCTCACCAAAGAGGAGGAACGAGAGCTGTTCAAGCGTCTCAACGCCGGGAAGCCGCTGAGTACCAAGTCCCGTCTGCTTGCTTCCTGCAACAACATCGAGCTTCTGCTCGACATTGGGTCTCATACCATGTTCGAGGAAATGCTCACCGACAAGGCGAGGGACAACAAGAACGAGGTCTCCATCGTCATGAAGGTGTGGTGCATGATGAACCTTCCCATCGAGGAGGCCTCCTTCGAGAGCCGTGCTTTCAATCCGCTGTTTGAGACCACGACCATCACCGATTCTCAGCGTACCGCTATGGAGGAGGTCTTCGGGCTGGTGTCCGATACTCACTCTGCCCTTATTGACAAGGGTGAGACGAGGATTGCCAAGAAGCTCTACACCGAGACTCACTTCGTTTCCCTCGTCCCGTTCTTCGCCAGGGCTGTGGAGAACTCTGTGGACGCTGACACGCTGGCCGATTGGCTGGTGGAGTTCTTCACCTCCGACTCCGGGGCAAGCGTCTCCGAGGAGTACAATGTGGCCGCTGGTAACGGTTCGGCCAAGAACTCCAACATCGTTATCCGGCACAACGCCCTCTCCGAGTCCTACGAGGAGACCATCGAATAAGTTATGTAAATCGGGTGGGCGGGGCTTATACCCGCTCCCCGATGAATAAGAAATAGGAGGTTTTCATCATGATTAAGGTTGAAAAGATCGAAGTGTGGGGATTCAGACACGCTATTCGTGGCATGAGGAACCCGCTCAATTCGTGGGACAAGTCCGACAGCTACGAAACCCACATCGAAGACCCGGAGACCCTTGAGACCGCTCCATTCGAGTTCTTTGTCGGGGAGAACGACCTCGCTCTCATGCGCCGACTGTTCAAGGGCGGCACGGAACACCGCAAGTACCTCCGGCAGATTTTCGTCTCGCTGGACATTACGGCTCCCTTCTATTGGTGGAAGGAATTTGACACCTACAAGGTGGGAACCGTGGCGAACTCCTGCTCAACCATGCACAAAATCGCCGCCAAGGAGTTCGTGCGGGAGGACTTCTCGCTGGAACACCTTGCCGAGTGCAACCTCAATCTCATGGACATGGTTATCAACAACCTCAATCTCTACCGCTCCGCTTATCTTGAGAGCAAGAACAAGGAGGATTGGTGGCAGTTGATTCAGCTTCTTCCGACTTCCTACAATCAGAAGCGCACCATCACCATGAACTACGAGAATGTGTTCACCATTCTTCGTCAGCGAAAGGGTCACAAGCTGGACGAGTGGAATGAGCTGTGGGAGATTCTTCACGACCTCCCCTACATTGCGGCCATTTCGGAGGACAGCGACCATGAGTGAGAATGTGAAGTCTCTTGTCAACAAGGCTCTTGGGTTCCTCAAGATGATTCTCGTTGCGAATAACTGTGGTATCGCCACCGACCACGAGGGACACATCTTCATCTTCGACAACGGTGAGTATAAGAGGAAGGGAAGTCTTGAGAAGTGTAGCGGTATCGTGATAGCTCTCAAAGACTTGGTAGGGTGAGCTTATGGCAAATGTAGACCGAGAACTCTTTGAGCTTCACTCCGGCAGGATAATCATGGACGAGGACTTGTCCGACAAGATGTACATGATTAAGAGCTACCACCCGGAAAGAGCGGACGAGACCAGCTCCGGCTTTGAGTGGTCTGAAATGGGTATGGCAAACCTGTTCGGTATGCTCTACAACCGGGAAGCTCGGTACTGCCCCGAACATAAGAGCTGGTACACCTACCATGAGGGAGCGTGGCGCAAGGACGAGGGTGCTATCCTCGTGTCTGAAAAGATAAAGGACTTCGTGCGGCTCATGATTCTCTACTGTGGGGAAATCACGGACGATGATACCCGGAAGAACTACACAAAGTTCGTCAACAGCATGGGAGACCGCCGCATGAGGGACAGGATTCTCAAGGACGCTACGGGCGAACTTCGTATCGCCGCAACGGACTTCGACTCTAACCCCTACCTTATCAACTGTCTGAATGGCACATACAGCTTGGAGGATTTCACCTTCCGGGAAGCTCGGTGGGACGATTTTCTCACCATGCAGACTAACTTCAAACACACGGTTCGTAGGGACATTCGCTGTGAACGGTGGGAGAAGTTCATTGAGGAAGTGACTGAGGGAAATGCGGACAAGGCCGACTTTCTACAACGAGCATTGGGCTACTCCATGCTCGGCATGAGTAACGAGGAGTGTATGTTCATTCTCCACGGCAAGACCACGAGAAACGGCAAGTCCACTCTCCTCAATACCATTGAGACCATGCTCGGTGACTATTCCAAGGTGGTTCCCGTGGGTATGATTTGCCGGGGTGACAGGCAGAAGGACGCAGAAGCCGCTTCCCCGACTTTGGCCGGACTCAAGGGCAAGAGGTTCGTCACCATGTCCGAGAGCAACGAGTACGGCAAGCTGGACGAGGAGAAAATCAAACAGCTCACAGGTGGTGAAGAAATCTCAGCTCGTGCGCTGTATCAGTCCGCTATCACCTTCAAGCCGCAATTTACCCTTTGGCTTTCCTGCAACGACCTTCCGATGGTGACGGACAAGAGCCTGTTCGCTTCTGAGCGTATCAAGGTGATTGAGTTCAATCGTCACTTCTCCCCGCAGGAGCAGGACACCCACCTCAAGGACGAGCTGACCTCTCCCGAAGCCATGAGCGGTATCTTCATGTGGCTGGTGCGTGGGTATATCCGCTACAAGGAGCAGGGTCTCAAGATGGCCGAGGAGCTGAAAGCGGTAGTCAAGAAGTACGAGCGGGACAACGATTTGGTGTTGCAGTACCTTGAGAGCCGTTGCACACGGGACGAGAGCGCAAACATCAAGGCCAAAGACCTGTATAACGCTTTCAAGATGTGGGCGAAGTCCGAGGGAGCTTTCCAGCTCTCAGCGAGGAAGTTCAACTCTGAGATGGAGCGACACCCGGAGTGGTTCGACAGGAAGTCCACCTCAAGCGGGTTCGTAATTTATTGGGGCTTGAAGCTCAAGGAGGTAGTCTAATGTTCGTGTTGCTGACAGGACTCTATGACCGAAGTGTGCTGGTGAACCTTGCCGCCGTAACTCATGTTTCTCCCTCTGAGAACGGGTGCAAGATTCACACCCTCAATGGCACGGTTGATGTGAAGGACAGCTTTGACAAGGTGGTAGAGCTGGCTATGAGCAAGAGGTAGCGAGATGTACGCTATTCGGAATATCAAGACGGGGAAGTTCCTGTTTGGCACGGACTTTCGGTATTTCCCCCGTCACCAGCGCACGAGTCTTAACCAAGTGAAGACCTACAACACGCTGGCCGAAGCGAAGTACGACTACCTTCACAGGACTTGCGGTAAAGACTATCGCATTGTAAAGCTCAAGCCCGTGGAGGTAGAGAAGGTAATCGACTTCGACTCTCCGGGTGTGTATGAGCCGAAAACCGAAGATTGGGAGGAATACTAAATGACTGAGTTTGAGCGTAGACCTACGACTCTGCTTCACGCTTCTGACGAGCTGAGACAGCTCCTTCTTGACAATCCCGGCTTGCCCCTGCTTGTATTTGCCGGGGAGAATTGCAACTCCGGGGACTATTCCTATATGAGTTGCGGTCATGTCTCGGCAAGCAAAGGTGAGTTCCTTGACTGTATGCAGGAAGTCAACGATGAACGGTGCTATACCGATAGAGACGATTTCCGGGAAGACATGGAAGACCATTACTCCGACTTCGATGGGTCTGACAATGAGTTTGAGCAGTTTATCGAAGACCGACTGATAGAGTATGAGCCGTACTGGAAGCCCTGCATTATCCTTTATGTGGACAACTAATCCGAAACGGATTGAAAAATTATCAAAAATGACATTTGTGAAATCGCACGAATGAGATTGAAAAATTATCTTTTCGACTCTTTGAGGGTGAAGTAGTAAAAGTAGTTGTTCTTTAGTTTTTGCGTATAAGTTCCTCTATATACGCGCGTACTAAGAGAAGTTTACCGCAAAAATTGATTTTCCACTACTTTTACTACTTCCCCAAGAAGACTAAGAAGAAAAGAGGACTCTCGGCGGGGAGGGAGACTTTTCTCAAAAGGTAGGAGTCTGTTTTGCCGGGGGATAGGAGTCTGTTTTTCGCAAGGAGACTCTTTTGAGCGTGAGAATTATGGTGGGAGCTGTGTGCTTCTGCATGAAGATATTGGGTTCAATTATGTCATGAAATGGAGGAATGACGAAGATGGCACGGAAGAATGACGAAATTGTAAAGACCGGGACTGAGGAAGTCACGGTGGTGAAGAAGAAACCCCGTGGCGGGAACTCTCCTGTCATTGGTATGAATGGGTATGACCTTGAAGCTGGTGATAACTCCAAAATCACGAGCATAAGCATAAGACTTTTCAATATGCCGAACATTGACCTTGACGATGTGGAAGCTGTGGCCGAGAGGTTGACTGAGTTCTTCACGGTGTATGTGCAGAATGACATGAAACCCACCGTGTCGGGAATGGCTATTGCTCTCAATGGACATTCAAGACAATGGCTGTGGGCTTTGGTGCATGACAAACAGACAGGAGGAGCAGGGTATCAAGCTCCGTTGCGCCCGGAGGTAGCTGACACCATAAAAAAGGCGTATTTTTTGATGGAAACTCAATGGGAAAGCTACATGAACTCCGGCAAGGTCAATCCCGTGGCTGGTATCTTTCTCGGCAAGAACAACTTCGGCTATCAAGACAAGACCGAGTATGTCCTCACCCCGAACCAGCAGAGCGACAACGACTATGACGCTGACTCTATCCGACAGAGATACCTTATCGACTCTCACAGCGACTCCGACTCTAACGGAGGGAACGACTCTCAGAGCGACTAAGACTCTTCGACTCTCAAACGACTTTCGACTTTTGCGACTTTCGACTATGGCAGAACTGCCCTCGGATTTTGGCTCGATTTCGAGCGGGATTCCGGGGGCAATTTTTGTCCGAAAATGTCCCGGTACTTTAGCTCGTGAAAGTGTATCGCTTTAGCGTGTGAAAGCAAGCCGGGAAGCGGGGCGGCGGCTGGTGGAGCTGGTGCATTTTCCCGGCCTTTATACCTTATTATATAGAAATCGCCGCTAATCCTTTTCGGATTGAAGCTAACACAAAAAAGATAAAAAATTTCAGAAAAAGTATTGACAAGCAATCCGAATTGTGTTATCTTATAGTCACAACAGGACAACAAACAATCCGAAACGGATAAACAGGAGGTAAAACAAATGAAAATGTATGAACTGATTCCCACGGACGGACGCAAGAGCTTTTACGGGAAAGCAAAAGTTGTTATTGGTTCCGATGGTTCCGAAACGCTTTATAGCTATGACACACCGATTATTAAAAGAGACAAGGCCGGGAAGCTATCAAGGCTCTATGCCGGGTGGAGCGCAACAACGGGAAGACACATTAAAGCGTTTTGCGGATTGAATAAGGCCGGATTTTTCCAGCTTTCCCACGAAATCACCCCCGCCGAAAAAGCCGCCGCTTATTCCGGGACGTTGTACCGCTAAATCAAACACAAATATAAATGGAGGTTAGAAAAATGTTGAACGGTAAAAACAAATATAAAATGAACAAGTTCGGGAAAGTCTGCTATTACCTCGGACAAGACGCAAGCGGCACGAATTATTTTCTTGAAGCGGCAACATGGGATTGCTCATGGTATTGGGGCGGCGGGTATGTTGAAAGCTACACCAACAACAGAAACCCGGCCATAGCAAAAGATATTGCTTCACATCAGCATTTTGATGGGCTTTTCTTCAATAACCCCCGGAAAAACGGTTTTGACGCTTTCAAGGAATTTTTCGCCGTGAACCCCTTCACCGATTCCGAAATTTGGAAGATTTGCGAATTGATGAAATCATTCTATATTATTCGTAATTATTCCGATACGCTCCACCGGGGCGGCGCACATTATACAAGCAATCCCGCCGCCGATGTTATTAAAAATGAGGACGAATACAAGCGAATCAATGAAACCGTGATTCCGGCCATTATGAAAGAGCTTTATAGCATTTTGGAGGGTTGAGCCATGACGAAAAAAGAAATTTGTTTGAAAAATCCCGCTTTTGCTTATTACTCCGGCTTTTCCGGCTTGGAGCTTCACAAAATCGAATACGGGATTGAAGATTATATTTATTGCACCTCCGGCGCATGGACGGGAAAAAAGAGTTATCACAAGTTGAAAGTGTATTATGGGAACAAGGGCGATTTTCTCAAGCTCCACGGGTACAGAATCCTGTTGAACGAGTGCATTAGAATGGGGGTTTAATTATGGTATCACTGAATTTACAAGGCCGGATTTTTGAAGAATACCACGCCGGGAAGGAATACACCAACGGCACAAAATACCGCTATACGCTCCAATATAACCCGCTTGCGCTGGTTCATACTTGGATAGTAAGACAAGCCAAGAGCGGCGGCGCATGGGAATGGGTTTGTCCCTTGGCTATGAATTTTCAATTCAAACCCCGTAATAGTGTACGGGCATAAATAACAGGAGGTTTACACAATGAATATTGATAGCATTATGAAAGAACTTGCGGAATATACCCGCATGAACGAAGAAATCACTTCCCATATTGAAGGATTGAAGGACACACTAAAACAAATCATGATGGAAAGCGGGAAGGACACACTAACAGGAGCGGAACACAAGGCAAGCTATAAAGAAGTCACTTCTTCCCGGATTGATACAACGGCATTAAAGAAAGAGCTTCCCGACATAGCCGCCGCATATACCAAAACAAACACAAGCCGCCGCTTTACTTTTGCATAATAGAGGAGGGAAAGAAAGTTGATTATATTCTGTATTCTGATTTTTCCGTTTGTCGTTTTGGCTGATTTGCTCAAGATGAATAAATAACATAATATGCCCCGTGTGGAGCCGCTGAAATGCCCCGCACGGGGCTTTTTATTATGCTGGTGTGTTTACCCGTCCCCGGCTTATAATGGACGCTGTACCCCGTCACAAATGGCCGCACGGGGCTTTTTATTGTGCTGGTGTATTCTGCTATTGTTTGCCCTTTTTCCGGGGGTGTGTTTGGCTGGTGTGCGCTGTCATTGGGGTATATCCTTTTGACGGTGTGCGGGTGTGCTGTCATTGGGGTGTGTTTTCCCATTTTGGGTGTGCTGTCAATCGTGCGGGGGTTCTATTGATAGTATGAGCGGGGAAAGAGTCAAGGCCGGGAAGCTGTACCGGGGGAATTTTGGAGCCGTGGAGGGCATACCCCCGGAGGGGGAACGGACGCAAGGCCGGAAAGCGCAGGGAGTCGGCTGAGTACCCCGAAAAAAATAAAAAGGCTCATTTTAGATAAAAACTTATCTTATTTGTATTGACAGCCACATATCCATGTGCTATAATACCATCAAACGGCACGGGAGTTCTCCGGGAGAATCAAAGACTGGAATGTAACAAACCCGGTAAGAAACAAAAGGTCTCTCTCGCTGTTCATCTAAAGGAGGTGCGCTATGGTACGCAACAACATTGAGCTTGATGTGAAGGTCAAGTGCCTTGAGCAGAATACCACCCAACAGAAACTCGGTGAGACCATCGGAACCACAGGTCAGTATGTGAATCGTATCATCAAGAAGAAGGACGGTCTGCTCAATAAGACCTTCGTGGAGATGATGGAAGCTCTCGGCTATGACATTGAGTTCACCTATGTGAAGCGAGAGCAGTAAGCGAGGTGGGTACATGAAGGTCGGTTATGTACGAGTCTCCACCACAGACCAAAATCCGGCAAGACAAGATGAACTCATGAAGACCTTTGGTGTGGAAAAGGTGTTCTCCGAGAAGCTGAGTGGTAAAGACACCAACAGGCCACAGTTTAAGGCCATGCTCTCTTTCCTCCGGGAAGGCGATACGCTTTATGTGGAGTCCTTCTCCCGTCTCTCCCGTTCCACCCGTGATTTGATTGACACGGTGAACACTTTGGGTGAGCGTGGGGTATCGCTGGTCTCAGACAAGGAGAAGATTGATACGACCACCCCTCAAGGGCGGCTGGTTATGACCGTCTTCGCCGCAATCTATCAGTTCGAGCGGGAGAACACGCTTGAGAGACAGGCCGAGGGTATAGCCATAGCCAAGCGTGAGGGCAAGTACAAAGGCCGGAAGCCTATTCCCGTGACAAATCAGTTCATGACGCTGGCGAATGAGTGGGCTGACGGACGGTTGACTCTGAAAGACGCTATTTCTGAGTCGGGAATGAGTGAATCTACCTTCTTTCGGAAGTGCAAACAGGTAGGTATCTCGAAGGTGGCAAGTAGTAAAAGTAGTTGAAAATCAGTTTTTGCGTAAACTTTTGCTATATAGGTCGCTACTAAGAGAAGTTATACGAAAAATCAGAAGAACAACTACTTTAACTACTTCGAGGAGGTCAAAATGAGGAAAATAGCCATGATTTTGGCTTTGGTGATGGTCTTATCCCTCTCTGCCTGTGGTGAAACCACACCAAAGCATACCATCTCCTACCTTGGAGGTGAGGTCAGAACCATTTCGATGAACGAGGAGGACTACAAGCTGGTCTGTGTGTACACCGAGTACACCAATTCCAGCGGCGAGTCCGCTCTCCCTGCCGATTGGGTCAATGTGAAAGCCTATCAGAACGGGGTGGAAATCCCGGTGATAGTCTTTACGGGCAACAAGATTGACGATTATATCCAATGCGACACCAGCGTTCAAAATGGTGTGACCGCCAATGTGATTTGGACATTTCAACCCGCCGATGATTCCCAGGTAACGGTGGAACTGCCCAACGGCGAGAAGTACACGCTATGATTGTACTGGCAATTCTCATATTTCCGTTTGCTATTCTCTACTACGCTATGAAGATGAACGGTAAGCGGTGAAATCAAATAATCAGAAGGTGCGTTATCGCACGGAGCTTCGGCTCTGTCGGTAGCGCACCTTTTCTTTTTGGAGGTATTATGGAACAGATACTTGACAAGATTCTTGAGAGTATTGAGAAGGGGTTATCCTATCAAGCCTACGAGGACTTGTACTATATGTGCAAGGAAGTCATGAAGACGGACACAGCTCTCGGAGTGAAATATCTCAAGACTCTCTCCGCTCTCTGTGAGAGCGCAATCCGAAATCCGGCCTTGTCGGACGATGAACTGAGGAAGATTTTCTCACTCCACAAGCGGGTGTGTCTTGCCGCCGCCCCATATGACTTCGACAGCTATCTCCTCTATGTGGAGTGGAACCGCCCCCCGGAGAAGAAGTTCTACCCGCCCCGGAGGAAGGTGCTGAAACAGGTGGTGGACTGTCTTCAAGAGCTGGCTGACGATAAGCTGGACTTGCTCTCTATCTCCCTTCCCCCCGGCTCCGGCAAGACCACGCTGGCAATCTTCTTTCTCACATGGCTGGCCGGAAGAATCCCCAACGAGCCTATGCTCACAGGCTCTCACTCGAACTCCTTTGTCCGTGGAGTCTATGACGAGGTGCTGAGAATACTTGACGAGAATGGGGACTACCTGTGGCATGATGTGTTTCCCGGTATCAAGGTATCGAACACCAACGCCAAGGACTGTCGTATTGACCTCGACAAGAGACAGCGTTTCGAGACATTGGAGTTCACCTCCATCGGAACGGGCAACGCTGGTTTGTACCGAGCCGCTACCCTGCTCTACTGTGACGATTTGGTGAGTGGTATCGAGGTGGCCTTGTCCAAAGAGCGGCTTGACAAGCTGTGGGAGACCTATACCACAGACTTGAGACAGCGTAAGATTGGCGATAAGTGCAAAGAGCTTCATATCGCTACACGCTGGTCTGTTCATGATGTGATTGGGCGGCTTGAGACTGAGTACGGGGAGAGCGACAGAGCAAAGTTCATTGTGATTCCTGCTCTTGACGAGAACGATGAATCGAACTTTGACTATGCTTACGGTGTCGGGTTCTCCACTCATTTCTATCACGAGCAGAGGAACATTATGGACGATGCTTCATGGAGAGCCTTGTACATGAATGAGCCGATTGAGCGTGAGGGCTTGGTCTACAATCAAGACGAGCTTCGGCGGTATTGGGAGCTTCCAAAGGAACCCCCGGACGCTATTATCGGTATCTGTGACACCAAAGACAAAGGTAAGGACTATTGTTTTCTGCCTGTGGGCTATGTCTACGGAGAAGACCACTACATTGACGATTGCGTGTGTGATAACGGCTTGCCGAATATCGTGGACGCTCGGTTGGTGGAGATTCTTGTACGGGATAAGGTGAAGTCGTGTCGCTTTGAGTCCAACTCAGCAGGGCGGCGAGTGGCTGAGAAGGTAGAGGAAGGTGTGAGGAAGAAAGGCGGCATTACTCACATTACGACAAAGTTCACCACGGCCAATAAAGAGACGAAGATAATTGTCAACAGCGCATGGGTCAAGGAGCATTGCTTGTTCAAACACCCTTCGCTCTATGAGAAAAAGAGCGATTATGGGAAGATGATGGATATGCTTTGCACCTATACGGTTGCCGGAAAGAACAAGCATGACGATGTTCCCGATGGCATGGCTCAGTACG
>UMDR01034804.1_pt1 | contig 12925 bp, 4 predicted proteins | sample 1964541 | NCBI WGS metagenome assembly UMDR01 (sample SAMEA4835999, study PRJEB28245) | human gut metagenome | biome: gut microbiome; material: fecal sample | place: Denmark | collected 2008 | reverse complement strand
GCGACCATTCCGCAGGCAGGCAACACGCTTTTGGGTACGCAGGCCGCCACAACCGGAAAAATCCCCGGCGAAGCCGTGATGGCCGAAATGAACGCCCGGGCACAGGTCGACGACGCATTGCAGAAACGCAGGGAATGGCTGATTAAGGAAAAGCTTTTTGCCAAGCTGGTTCAGTATCAGAATATTGTCAAAGCCAAAAGCGGTATGGATAAGAAAAATTATATCAAAAAGCACTTTTTCGATGTCGTCTATCCGCGCGGCGGCATTCCCAAAGGCTCAAACTACTGCGTTGCTTCGGTCATGCGCTGCCTTTATGATGTCAATCAGGAAACCGGAGATTTGGAACGTTTTATGCCCGACGGCAATACGACCGAGGGGCACAGTATGGTTTCCTGCCCGATGTTTAAACAATATGTCAAAAAGAACTTTCCCGACTGCATCATCGAAAAGCCGACCAAAGCCGACAAAGCCAATCTGGAAGAAGGCGACATTATCTTATCGCGTTCCAGCCGAAATACGTCCAGCGGCCTTCATCTGACGGCGGTTTATAACAGCCGGGAAGGGATTGAAATCAGCTTTAACAGCGAAGGTATTCGTCCGTATAAAACCGAAAATATTGAAACGATAATCAAGTTGGGAAAAATCATAGACACCTGCCTTCAGGAGCGTATCCGTCAGATGGATCCCCGTTCGGCGCTTGCTTCGCTGGAAGCCGGCGTCAAAAACAACGATTTTCAGATGACAAAGCTGGCCATGGCCAAAGCCTCCGGGCGGAGAAATGTCAGCATGTAACGGAAAAGCCGGTCTTAACCGGCTTTTTTCGTCAGAAGAAGAAAGTTGCGCGCAGCGATACGACCGTTGCGTAATCTGATTTCGGATTTTCGGCCGGATCAATGTAAAACTGGATATCCGGCGTCAGGGTCATCCATTTTGAAATTCCCCAGGCCCAATAGGCTTCGATGACTTTTTCAGCGTCATGGTCCAGCTTCGAGCCGACGGCTTTTTCGTCAATTTTGTTGTAGGCAAATGCCAGACCGATTTGGTCCAGCGGATTGCGGTCGAGCGGATTGTTGTAAACGCCGCCCAGTACCCACGACTGGTTAATGGTCGCAACATTGCCGGATACGCCGTTAATCCGCGCAAACAAACTCAGTTTGTCGCCGAAGTCCTGCGAAAGGTTCAGCGACCAGCCGTTGGTCGTTCCCTGCTGTTCTTTCACGCTTGGCATGTTGTACAACAGAATGGAGTACTGTCCGGCACCCAGCCCTTTAATTGTCGGCGTGTAGGAAATTGACCCGAAAGTGGTGTAGTGTTCTTCGTCCAGATTGTTGACGCGGACGCTGATGCCGTCGACGTTGGTGGCGTCCTGCGCGCCCAGAACAAAAGTCCAGTCGCTGTTCGGCGCAATCTGAACATAGGTGCCGACGCCGGCGGTAGAGTAGGTGGAACTGGCGTTCTGCGACAGGGCGTAGTTGATAAAGTTAACCTGTTGGTTGGAGTTGTAGGCGCTTCCGTCGAAATTATACATCGGAAACTGGCCGAGGCCGATAGTCAGCCAATCCCAGCTGCCGCCGAGCTGATAGGTATACAGCAATTCGTCAAAGCTGTTGGAGGGCGAGTCATAGTCGTTGATGGCGGTTGCCACGCCGATGTTGCTGCCGACCTTTGAAGCCTGCGCACCGCCGTAACGGGCAATGTTGTATGCGGCGGTAAGGGTTCCTGTACCGTATTCGTTTTTGAAGTTTGTCCATGAAAAGGTCGGATAAATCAAAATCTGCTGCGAGGCGCGTTTGCCGTTCGGAGCGCCGTGCTGCGGCATATAGGAAACATCGATTGAATAGTCAAAATTGTATTCTTTGCTCAGACGGTTTTTGAAGTCGGCATAGTCTTTGGCAAAGTCTGAAAAACGATGGTTGCGGCGCGTTTCGTTGGCTGCAATTCGCTGCCGGACGCTTTTGGGCGCGTTGATCTCTTTGTCGCTGGAATGAATAACGGCATCGGCATAGGTGTCAGAAGAAACAAAAGCGGCTTGCGCGTCTGCAACCAGAAATGAGCCGGTCAAAACCGCCGAAAGAAGCAAATAATGTCTGTTCATCGTAACAATCCTTAACTGTGAATATCAAAAAAAACAGAAGACGCATTGTATCTAAACCCTGTTTTTCAAATAAAAAGGCCGGAAAATCATTTTTTTTTGAAAAAGTGACGGCTAATATAAGTTGACTGAAAATGCCGTTTTTGTTAAAATAAAACCCTCTTAAATAGAAATTATGTCAAACCATTATAATTATAAACAAAGTATGAAAAAGACAGTTACTTTGGGACAGATTGAGCATGAATTGGCCAATTTGTTTCCGGGTCAGAAGATTTCGAACATTGTCCGCTTTTCGGCTGTGGACTTTACGGTTAACAACGAACAAATGCACAAGGAAATTTGTGTCCTGTTCCGTTTCAAATACAGCAATACGGAATATTGCTGGGATTTGGATGCAAATGTTATTTTTGCCAACGTCACGAACCTCAAGTTTAATGTTCTTGACCCCGGCGAAAAAATTGTTCTTCACGGCAAAGCTTATCGCGTTTACCGTGCGGATAACGAAATTTGCGTCGAAGTAAAGGATGAGCCGAAACTGAAAACCAGAGCCGATGTCTGGAAAGTCTGGAAGATAATCGAAAAAGATTATCGCGAAGAGTTCAAGGGACATTTCTATCCGACTTTCGTTAAGGCTATGGTGGACGGCAATCAAGGCTGGCTGGTCGCAATGAAAAATGCCGGGGATGGTTACCGTGACATTTTATTCATCCGCGCCGACGATGCTGCAGATATCCGCATCAGACATGCCGCAAGACTTGTCCATTACGTATATTTGGAAACGCCGTCCAAAACAATGGTCGAATATCCTGAGCGGAATATCCGAACAATCTGAAGTAAGAAAAATTTTTTCGGGTCATCTGTTTTCAGATGACCTTTTTTCTGCTGCAAATCTGCCTCTGGGTTTGATTTCTGGGGCTATATTGTTCATAACAAAAGCACCAACCGTCAACGATATCAAAGCCCGGGCAATTACTGAAACAACCGTTACTATAATTCACTTGTACAACAATCACAGTTATAAGTTGAAGTTTGAGTTGAAGTAGGACAACAGCAGCTGCCAACAACGTACGGAACGGCATCGGTGCACATCGGATGCCCCGTTGTAGTGCACATATCGTCATACACACAACAGGATGAATTGAAACCGCCAAAAGAAGGACAACATGTACAGGTATAAGTCGGGCAATCATTATAAGCGCAGTCTTGTCCGTCATAACTAATACAGGGGGTATCTTCTACACAGGAACTTCCCGATTTCGAATATCCAGAGTTGCAGGACCAGCTCTGAATTTTGGAGGAGCAGTCGGAGAAATAGGAGCAGGTCGCGTTTGCCGGACAGGAAGCGATGACGGCGGTTCTGTTGTGGCAGTTATCGGAGTAACAGGTCTGGCACTTTGTCGAACAGTCGGAATAGTAAGAAGCACATCCATAATCACAAGTTTTTGAAGTATAGTTGTCGCAAGGATCGTCCTTAACGCATTCATAGCAAGTAGAGCCACATTCGGTTGAGCCAACGGAAGTTTTTGTATAACCCGAAGAACAGGAAATAGACGTAGAGCCACTTGAGCAACTACTGGAACAATAATAGCAACTACTTCCGCATTCAGTAGTTGAGGCATAAGAACCGGAATAAGAAGTTGAACCGCTTGGACAACTGTTTGAACAGTAATAGCAGGTTGAACCGCATTCGGTCGTTGAAGCATAAGAACCGGAGTAGTATTTTGAACCGCTGGAACAGGTATCGGAACAACAGGCTTTGGATTTATAACAAGTGTTTCCGCATTCGTTTGTCGTTGTATCGTAGCACCCACCGGGATTAGATAAAGAATATCCGCTGGGACAAGTTGTTGAACAGTTTTTGCAGGCCGAGCCGCATTCATTATAAGAACTTGTGGAACCGGAATAGGAAGTTGATGTTCCTGACGGACAAGAGGTGTCACAGTAACGACATGCGCTGCCGCATTCGTTATAAGAAGCCACGTCTCCCGTATAACTCAAACTTCCGGACGAGCAGGTTGTTGAACATGATTTGCAAGCAGTACCGCATTCGTTATATCCAACTACCGAACCGGTATAAGATGTACTTCCTGAAGAGCAGCTGGTATTGCAATAATAACACTTGGTTCCGCATTCGGTTGTCGAAGCATAGGAACCGGTATAAGATTTTGAGCCGCTGGCACAGGTATCGGAGCAACATTGTTTACAGTTTCCGCCACAGGCTGTTTTGCCAATGACAGCACCTGTACATGTAGGGGAAGAATTAGTAGGGCAGTTTTCCGCAATACATTTACCGTAAGAGGCATTGTACGAGCAGGACCCGTCCATACAATAACCGGAAGAGCATGAATTTACGAAGCCTTCATTTCTGCATTGAGCTGCAGTATCCATCGTATAATCACTGTCACCTTTGCCGAAACCGACGTTAGGGTCGCAGTCGCCGACGCCGAGAAAACAGATGCCTGCGGTTTGATAAGAACGCGACATGTCGGCAAAAGAAGATGCAGGTTCCGGAACAGGTGTGTATGTATGTGTGTATTCAAGTATAGCATTATTGTCAGAGGAAACCGGCGTCAAATCCATGGCCGTTACCGGCGTAATAAAAGTTGAAGCTAATAAGGCCGATAAAGATAAGCAACGAGAATAAGACATGGTACACCTCAAACAATAAAAAAACCGAAACCTGCGTTAATATACGGGTGCACCAAAAAAGACGGAAATTTCTCAAAAAGAGACTTCATCACTTTAATACACCACAGTTATAATATAACGCGGCGCGTGACAAAAGTCAACTATTATTGAATCCGCTTTTATTTTTGGCAAAAAAAATGCCCCTCAAATGAGGGGCTTCGGATTTTTAGAATTTATAACCCAGACCGGCGCTGAGAGCGTAGCCGTCGTCTTCTTCCAGGAACTTGTTAGCTTCAAAGTAGAAGTCAAACCGGTCATGTTTATAATCCATGCGGACAGAAAGAATACCGCGGTCGCGCTCAACGTCATAGGTATCCATCTGATAACTGCCCAGCATGCCGGCAATTCTGGCTCTGGCCGCCTGATACGGATTGTTGAACTCATGATACCAGCTGCCGCCGGCACGCAGTGTCAAATCATTTTCTTCCATAATGCTGAACGACTTGCGGGCGTAAAGGCCTATACCGCCTTCGACCGAGAGATTATTGGCGGATTTGACTTCCAGTCCGTTTTTCTCTTTGGTGCTGTCCTGATACAGTCCCAGAATGTTGAATTCTGCCGTCGGTTCCAGCGTAACCGTGCCAAGGTCTATTTCTTTGCGGACTTCGTTGGTAATGCCGTAATAGTAATTCTTAACGTCGGCTTTGCTTTCGTCACTGCCGATTCTGCGTTTATACTCGCCCCAGCCGATACCCAGACGCGGCATCGAAACGGCTTTCAGGCCTTCGGTCGTGTAAATCAAAGGAGCCAGAACCTGCGCGACGACTTCATCGCGGCTGGAACCGTTGTCGTAGTCGCTTTCATATCTGGTAAAGCTGACGCCCAGACCGTAGCGGAAATTGTTGTTGTATTTGCGGTCAAACAAGGCATATGCCGTTGCCGCATTGTCTTCATAGCCGCTGAGCATGTTGACGCCGTCCTGCTCGCGGTAATCGTAAACAAAATCAAACATAGCGCGAACGTCATTGCTGCTCTGGTTGGCAAACAGCGTCTGGCTCATATGACGGTTGACGGCCTTGACGATGTCCATGTTCTGTTTGGCAAAACTCGGAATCAGATTCAGACCCATCTGTTCGGCGACGGCCGTCGTGAACGAAGTGGCGTCTCCGGCCGCTTTCAGAATGCTGTACATGTCCATGTTTTTTCCGAGCGTATAGTTGGAGGACAGGAAGTTTGCCACGCTGCCGTTGTCAACCACGTCGGCGAAATTTTTCATGGTCATGACCACGTCCTGATTTCCGGCTTCGTTGGTAACCAGATAAGCGTCAAAGAGATAAGAACCGGAATTAAGCTTAATGCCGCTGTCCTGACCGACAAACGAGTTCTCGTTGACATAGGTGGTTTCGTTGCCTTCCGTGACAATATCCGCAGCCGCGGTAATCTCGCCGGAAATTTCCGGAGCTTCAAACGAACCGCCGCGGGCAAGCATGATGGTTCCCGTATTGGCGGCGGACATAACATTGAAATTTATGGCCGATGCCGAACTGACCTGACCGTTGTTGTGAAATGTTGCACCGTTTTCAACTTTAATGAAGTTTCCGCAGCCAGCCGAGGTGCAGTTTGTGGCATCGGTATCCGGATCGTCGCTGGAAGAAATTCCCGAATAATCCGTGGTAATGGATACGCCGTTCAAAACAATGTTGCCGGTGTTGGTAATCGAGCTGCCGCTGCCGGTGGCATACATGCCGACGGCCGTACCGCTTGTTGAATTGACATTGATTGTGCCGTTGTTAATCAGTTTGGCGCCGCCGGAACCGTACATGCCATAGGATGTGTCGCTGCCGGTTCCCGTGACCGTAATCGTTCCCAAGTTGGTCGCCGTGCCGGAACCGGTCAGCGAAATGCCGTAACCCTGGCTTGCCGTAACTTCAATTTGGCCGGTGTTGCTTACCGTACCGCCGGTGCTGCGCATGCCGTAAGAAGCGCCGGTACCGGTGCCGGTTATGGAAATCGTGCCGGCATTGGTCATATTGCTTCCGTACATGCCATAGGCGTTTTCCGCTTTGCCGTTAATACTTGAATTGTTTGTCAGCTTTGCGCCGCCGGAACCATACATGCCATAGGCCGTTCCCGAGCTGTTGAGTTTTATGGTTCCCGAGTTGGTTGCCGTGCCGCCGTTCTGAGCATACAGGCCATAGGCGTTTGCAGCATTGAGGTTTATGGTGCCGCTGTTGGTAATGCTGCCGGTGCCGACAACATTCATCGCCTTGCCGTTGCTGTTAACGTCAATAGTTGCACCGGAGTCATTGACGGCTTGTCCTTCGGTAACATAAAGGCCGATTGCATCCGCGGCTGCCAGATTGATTTTGCCTTTGTTGGTCAGTTTTCCGAGCTGCGTAAACATTGCCGTTGTGCCGCTTTGCAGAACGTTAATCGTTCCTGAGGTTTCATTGGTCAGGGTGGCGTTTTTCCCGTACATGGCATAGCTGCCCGTAGCGCCGTTATTTATGTTAATCGTTCCTGCATTGTTCAGTGTGGCCGTCGCGCCGTCATCGGCCGCCAGGGCATAGGAGTTGCTGCCGTTGACGTTAATGGTGCCTGAAGCTGCGTTCTGTGCGGTACCGTTATTGGTTATCCTCATTGCCGTCGAAGCCGTATTTGCCAGTGTGATGGTACCTTCGTTGCTGATTGTGGCGTCGGCAGCTTTCATAACCGTACCGGACACGCCCATATTGATAACGCCCTTTTTACCGTTGCTGATGGTGCCTTTTTCGCCATACATGGCGACAGAACCGGTTGCGCCGGCCATAATATTGATTGTGCCGTTGTTGATTAACGAACCGTTTTCATTATCAACTTTCATGCCGTAAGAATCTTTTGAGTAGACGTTGATGACGCCTTCGTTGGTTGCGCTGCCAGCCTCGTCGCCGTCTACCAGCATGCCGACGTTGTTGGTTCCCGTTGCTGAAGACGAGGTGCCGACGTTAATTGTGCCGTAAACACCGCTCTGCTCGTCACCGTAGTTGAGAGCCGAACCGCCTTCCGCAACGTGCATGGCGTTGACGTTGCTGACGCTGTTGTTAATGGTCAGCGTGCCGTTGTTTCTGATTTCGCCGCCTTCGGCCCGCATATAGTCGGTGTTGCTCTGGTTGTTAATGACAATGCCTGTCGTGCCGTTGACGGCCGAACCGGCCTTACTCAGGAAGGCATAGGAATTGAGGGCGGTGTCATCAATATAAATCGTGCCGTTGTTGGTAATTACGCCGTTGGCGTCATCGCTTTGCAGTCCTACCGAATTGGCGGAGTTGACATTGACTGTTCCCTGATTGAGAACAATGCCGCCGGTCGTCTGCATGCCGACAGAGTAGGGGGACGCCGTGATTGTTCCGTCATCGGTTTTGACGCCGACATTGATTGTGCCGCGGTTGGTGGCAACGCCGCCGGCAGCCGTCATGCCGATATGATTGTTGCCCGTCAGGTTAATCAGGCCGCTTTCAAGGTTGATGATGGCGTCTGTGTCCGTTGAGCCGGCATAGGCCATGCCGACCGTGTTGCTGCCTTCGATTTTAATCGTGCCCTGATTGGTACCGCTGCCCTGATTTACATAAATGCCGAAAGCCTTCGCCAGCATATTGGCGGTTACGGAACTGCTCTTAATGTAGATTTCCGCATTGGCCGTATTGCTGGCCGAGGCACCGCCGTCTGCATAAATGCCGTAGGTTTCGGCCTTGTCGTCGTTGTCCGGAACATTAATCGCGATTTTCTGGGAGTTAATCATCTGCGCGCCGCTGCCGTTTCCGTACAGGCCGGTACCGCCCGCATTCATGATGATGGAACCCGTTGAGTTTTTGACGGTGCCGGTCGTTGTATACATACCCCAGCCATACATGCCGTCAAAAGTAATGCTGCCTTTGTTTTCTGCCGTGCCGTCGACAATCGAGATGCCGTAGCCTTTTTGCTGTGTGCTCGAGTAGCTGCTGCTGCCGGTCAGTTTAATGTCGTTGTTGTTGGTAATTGTGGCGTTGACGGCCGAAGCGCCGGCTTTGATGCCGAAGTTGTTTTCGCTGATGCCGTTGCTGGTAATGCTGATGTCGTCGTAATTGTTGGCAATTGCGTCCTGGCCGGTCAGCTCAATACCGGTAATGTTGCGGCCGGTAAGCGTAATCAGCTTATTGTTGTTGACCAGCAGCCCGGCCTTAATGCCGGTGGCACCGTTGCCGTTGGTAATGGATATGGTGCCGTCGTTGGTTATTTTACCTGCCTGAGCCACAATTCCCGTACTGGACGCCGTGTTGTTGTCGTCAATGATAATCTGGGCATTTTCTGCGTTATAGACGTCGCCGTTGGCCGACGAAATACCGGTGCCGCCCTGTTCAAGCTTGATACTGCCCATATTGATAACCCGGCCCGACGTTGTTGCAATGCCGGTGCCGCGTTTGCGGAAGACGACGCTGCCGTTGACGCCGTTGGTAATATTGGCTGAGTCGCTGAAAATTCCGTAAGAGTCGACGCTGGTCGAACCGTCAGTCGAAACCAGAACGTTCATGTCTATTTTGCTGTTGTTTTCAACCGTGCCTTTTTCAGCCTTAATACCGTAAGAAGCTGCCGACGGAACGCGTGAGGTATTGGTAATGACAATCCCCGAACCGTTGTTGATGGCCGTACCGTCTTCAATGAAAATGCCTTTGGCGTCGTCGGCGTTGTTGATGGTAATCGTGCCGTTGTTGACGGCCTGCGCCCGGCTCAGATCCTGCTTGGTCGCGGAGGAAGTGTCCGAACTGTCGTCCGTCGTATCGCCGCTTGCGGCGTCATCACCGCTGTCGCCGGAACCGTCCCCGTCCGAAGCGGCAGTGTCGGTTGTCGGATCTCCCGATTTCAGAACCATGCCTGAACCGTTGTTTTCAAGCGTTATCGTTGCATTTGTCCCGTTGGTCAGAATACCGTTGTTTGTCCGCATGCCGGTACTCTTGCTCTTCATGGTGATTGAGCCGTTGTTGGTAACGGTTCCGCCGTTAAACGACGCCATGCCGAAACCGTCTTCGCTGTCGACGACGATTTTGCCGGTCGAGGTGTTGGTCAGAGTCGGCAGAAGCGAGTCGATTTCAGCGTTGCTGCCTTGCCCTCGGACGCTGAGCATGCCGGAGTTGCCTTTGCCGCCGATAACGGAAATCTCGTTTTCGTTGCTGATGGAACCGCCGTGAACCGCCTGCATGCCGGCGCCGGCGTTATCGACGCCGGAAGATAGTTTCAGATTGATTTTTCCCTTGTTTATGGCATAGGTTTTGGCATCGGCCCGCATGCCGATAATGCCGCCGTTTCCTTTCAGCAGCGTATTGGCGTCCGGTGCGTAGGTTCCGCTGCCGGTCAGCGTATAGTTAAGCGAAATTTCGCCGTTGACGCCGTTAAACAGATACAGGCTGCTGGCCCGGCGGATGAGCTTTGTGCCGTCCAGAAAATCTTTGTCGAGATATCCGCCCATGCCGATAAGCGAAGTTCTGATTGCCGCAGAGTCGCTCTGGGCATTCAGGGTAATGTTGGCGTTGTTGGAGGCCGTGGACGGATCGACGCGGTCAGGATAAGACACTTCGTTGACGGTTCGGACTTCCATGCCGATAATTGTGCCCGCATTTGCCGTTGCTTCGGTCGTATCGCCGGCGTCTCCGGTATCTCCCGTATCGGAACCCGTACCGGAACCGGATGACGAACCGCTTCCCGCGCCGGTGGTGCCGCTGACATCAATCGTGTTGCCGGTTATGCTGCCGTTGTTAATGATAGAGGAGTAGGTGTCGGCATACATGCCGATAATGCTGTCCGTATCGTTAAAGCCCTTGAATTGCAGGTTGATATTGCCGTTCTGGTTGGTAGCCGTCGAATGGTTGCCTGCCGCCATGCCGAGCGTGCCGTTTTGAGCCAGAACCTTGATGGTTCCGTAATTAAGCGCCGAACTTTTGTCATCGGCGGCCATGCCGACGGTTGCGTCGCCGAGCGTAATCATCGGGGCGTTGGCGCCGTCTTCGGCGGTTCCGTTAATCACGGAGGAATTGTTGCGGGCTTTCATGCCGACTTGCAGATAGGCTGCGTAGTCGAGTATATTGCCGTTAAGGTCGATGATATCGACAAGCTTTTTGTCTTCTTCGGTACCTTCGTCGTTTTTGACCTTGATTGACGAATTGTTGCTGATTGAGAAATCGTTGGTTTCCGAGCCTTCGACCTTGTTGACAATCGTCTGGTTGTTGTCAGCAAAATACTTGATTGCCTTGTAGGGCGAAGATTCCGGCGTGTTCGGCGATTTGGTTCCGGCAAACTTGGCCAGACTGTCGTCCGGTTCGGTATAGGGGACGAAATAATAATGGCTGCCGCCGCCGCCACCGCCGCCTCCGGCCAAAATGGCCACCAGACCGCCGGCCAGCAGAATGCCGCCGATTATCCATGTGCGTTTGGCGATGATGAATTCGCCTTCGTTAAATTTGTTGTAAGCTTGACGGGGCGTGTCGGTAATGGCGGCCGCGCAGCTTTGGTCCATGAAATTGTCGTATTGCCGTGTCGGAATGTTCTGAATGCAGGGGGAACGCGGATTGGCGCCCGCGGAACGAAAAGCGTTATAGGCCGTGCAGTTGTTCTGGAGAATTGCATGACAGAGACCGGTATTGCCGAAACGGTCGACCGAGTCAATGTTCAGGCCGCGCTGAACCGCGGCACGCAAGGCTCGGACATTTCCCGAAGAAGCATAGGAATACATCTGCGCCAGGCTTATCGGCGGCAGGCCGGCCTTAACCGCAGGAGAAGAAGCCAGACAGAACGCCGCCGCAGAAACGACGGTGACTGCTTTTCTGAGTATAAACCTAATCTTCATTTCCCCAAACTTCAGATGTCGGAACATCACAAAAAACACTTTTATACTTTCCAACTTTTATCTGAGCTAAAGGGGTTCGTCAACCTGGCATGAAAGGTTATACAATGTTTTTTAATATTTTGTTAAGAAATTTTTCCGGCCGGTTGTAAAACCGCACATTTAATATATTATATTAGACGGACGCAAATTTCTTTTTTCGGAAGGAAAATGATGAACATAGAAAAAAAGCGTGATGTCTGGACTAAGGAAAAACTGATTACCGACATCCAGAAAAAGGCCGTTTTGGCGTACGAAGAGCGGCTTAAAAGCCGGTCACTGCTTTATACGCTGCTGTTTCTCGGCGGCTTTTGCCTCGGACTTGGCATCATTTCGCTGATTGCTTACAACTGGCAGGATATATCGCCGGCCGTCAAACTGGTCATATATTTTGTTATGCTCGCGGCAACGGGCGGCGCCGCCGTATCCGCTTCGTTCGGCAGCCGTCGGCTTTTGTCCGAAACGCTTCTTTTTGTGTATGCCCTGTTGGTTTTGGCCGGTATCGGCCTGATAGGACAAATATATCAGCTTGCCGCACACGGTTTGCAGGCGCTGTTGTTTTGGGCTGTCGTCGTTTCGCCGCTGCTGCCTTTTGCGCGTCGTGCATGGCTGCCTTTTCTCTGGTTGCCGGTTTTAGCGGTTTCCCTGTTTGATTATTTATATGATTATCCCTGGTTCTCGCAGGCCTTTCAGTCTTTTGACCGCCTGTTTCCCGGCGCCTGGCAGTTTATTCTGATTTTGTCCGCCGCCGCGCTTTATCGGATTTTCTCTTCCGGGCGCGTTGCCTTCGGGCCGTTGTCGGAAGCCCTTGGCTGGTGGACGTTGTTTGTCGTCGTCGTATATGTTTTTTGCGCCGATTTCTTCGGCCGCGATATTTTCGAAAACGTTTTTTGCCAAAATTGTCCGACAGAAACGGGAACAGGTCTGAACAGACTGCTGGTATGGCTGTCTCTGGCTTTGCTGACCGGCGCTTTTTGCTGGTTTAATACCCGTCGCGGCGGCAAGTACTGGTCGCTGGCGCTGTTTGTTGTTTTGGATTTTTCGTTGATTGCGCAGCTGCTGCCCGATAATGAAACCGTTTTCAAAATCTGGGGCGCCCTGCAAAGCCTTTCGCTGCTGTTTTTGGCCGCCGTTTACGCTTATACGGCAAACCGGGTTCGGTTGCAGCAATGGATTAGCGGTTTTATTGCCCTGCGTTTTTTTGCCGCTTATGTGCAGGTCTTCGGCAGTCTGCTGACTACCGGCTTCGGACTTATCGTTTCGGGGCTGGTGTTGTTTGCCGTCGCCTATGCCTGGTTTAACTGGCGGCGGATAAG
>UMDR01068618.1_pt1 | contig 13011 bp, 8 predicted proteins | sample 1964541 | NCBI WGS metagenome assembly UMDR01 (sample SAMEA4835999, study PRJEB28245) | human gut metagenome | biome: gut microbiome; material: fecal sample | place: Denmark | collected 2008 | reverse complement strand
TCAGAGGCAAAACAGCTCGACCCGCACGGGCTAAAATCCGCCCAACTTTTGGGCTTCGGCAAATATCTGCAAAGCCTTTTCGCTTCCTTCGCAGCAAACATAAGTCTGCATTCCGGCTCCGCAGTCAAGCATACAACGTTCCGGCGTCCGGTGGCTCCAGCCGCGCATGGAGGGTTCCCAGAAAAACACCCTGCCGTTGCAGACAATACGGATAAAACCGCCGCAGACATCAACCTGCTCGGCAATAAACAAGGGCACCGCCTCGTCCTGCTTTTCATCCAGATAAACAACGGTCATACATTTCCCCGCTGAAGCCTGCACCAGCAGGTAATCGCCTATCCTGACCGGTTTTCTGGTGGTTTTGGTCAGGGTTCGATAAGCTCCGTTTTCGGCAAAAAGCTGGATCCAATACTGTTGTTTAAATCTTACAACGCGCCAAAAAGGCTCAATTTTAACATTTGCGTCCATAACAGTTAAATTTTGTCAGTTAAACATTTAATATTTGTCTCTCAACCACACAATTATACATCAATCGGCGCCAAAATAGCATGGCCGGTTAAAAAATTCCAGCAAAAAAAATCACTGCCGAAGCAGTGACTTTCAATATCAGGCCTTCATGCGCCGATATGCGGCCAAAGCCTCGGGCAGCGGCTCCAAAACGCGTTCAAGCACGCCCTTGAGTTCGGAAATGCAAATACCGTAATTGGTTATCGGCACGCCGGCACTTTCGCATTTGTTGATACGGGACAATATCTCGCGCCGGTTGTTCATGCAGCCGCCGCACTGGACAACCAGACTATATTCGGACAAATTGGCCGGGAAATCGCAGCCGGAAACATGGTCTATCAGCAAATCGGCTTTCGTCTTTTCCCGCAGCCAGCGCGGAATTTTTACCCGGCCGATATCGTCTTCCACCGCATGGTGCGTGCAGGACTCCGCAATCAGAACTTTGTCGCCGTCTTTAAGTTTTGAGATGGTTCCGGCGCCCTCGACCAGCTTAACAATATCGCCCTTAAGACGGGCAAAAAGCGTCGAAAAGGTCGTACATTTGATATTTGCCGGGGTTTCGGCAACCATCCTGCCTACGACTTGAGAATCGCAGACGACCAAAGCCGGCGGCGTTTTCAGATTATTCAGGGCGGCTGCATAGTCGCCTTCCTTGACGACCAGCACGGTCAGACTATGATCCAGCGCATCGCGGATAGCCTGCACCTGCGGCATAATCAGCCGGCCTTTCGGCGCCTCAAAGTCTATCGGAATTATCATGACCACCGTCGAATGAGCCGGCGCCAAATCGCCCAGCAGAACCGGCGCATTGATGAAGTCTTCGGGAACTGCCTTTATCAGAGCGGCTTTCAACTCGTTCAGCACCCGGTCGCGGCTGCCGCGGTCGGTCGAAACGACTTTGATGCCGTCTTCGGGACAGCCATACAAATCGCATTTGTTATAAACTTTAATCAGCGGCAGTTTGCGCGCTTCGGCCTCGCGGACAATTTCCTTCTCCTCAGTGCCGATTTTGCCGCCTTCGCAGACCAGAACCGCCACGTCGGCACGGTCCAGAACCCGACGGGTTTTGGCCAGACGTTCCGCAGCCAAAACGGTTTCATCGCCGAAACCGGCCGTATCCAACCAGACGACGGGACCAAGCGGCAGAAGCTCCTGCGCTTTTTCGACAACGTCGGTGGTCGTACCCGCAACATCGGAAGCAATGGATACCTCCTGACCGGCAATCAGGTTTAAAAAGCTTGACTTTCCGGCATTGACGCGACCGAGCAAAGCAATGTGAAGCCTCAGGGATTTTGGTGTTTGCAGCATATTATTTTACCTTTCAGAATCAGCCCGGCGGCTGATGTTTTTGATAATTTCGCCGGCAATCGTCAGACCGAAGACGGCGGTAACGGTCGGCAGGGATCCCATCGTCAGCCGTTTGCGGCCGTTTCTGCCACCGCTGACAACCGGATTGGCATCATTTTCATTATCGTCAAAAAGCGCGGTTGCGGGCAGTTTTACCTGTTCGTCGGAAGAAACGCAGACAATTTTGCCGATATCGACGCCGCGGCGTTTGAGACGCTTGCGTACAAACCTTGCCAGACTGCAGTTTTCGGTACGGCTGAGCCGGCGCAGCCCGATGCGGGAAACATCGGTTTTGAGCGCCGCCCCCATAGAGGAAATAAAAGGGATGCCGTTGCGATACAGCGTTTCCATCAGACAGCATTTCGGGTTCAACGCGTCAATCGCGTCGACGACATAATCGACAGGTTCGGCCAAAAGCTGCGGCAGGGTGTCGGCATTGACAAAAGTTTCGATGATTTTCACGTCACAGTCAGGGTTTATATCCAGAACCCGCTCACGCGCCACTTCGGTTTTTTTGCGGCCGACAGTGGAACTCAGCGCCAGGATCTGGCGATTGATGTTGCTTTCGTCAAAGACGTCGAAATCAACCAGCGTCAAATGTCCGACCCCGGCGCGGGCCAAGGCTTCCAAAGCATAGCCGCCGACGGCGCCGAGACCCACAACCATCACACGGGCGCCGCGCAGGCGTTCCATGCCTTCGTGCCCCAGCAGAGCTTCGGTTCGCAAAAATCTTCTATTTTCCAATGCCCATAAACTCCAATGCGTTGCGATACACTTGTCCGGCCAGCGTTTCCGGGGCACAGCCGCGAACGGCGGCAATCCGCCTTGCCAGTTCCGGCAGCGCCGAAGAGGCTACCTCCTCGTTCGGGAGCGGTCCCTGATACGGTCCGTCGGTTTCCAGCAGCATGCGTTCCGCCGGAACGGACTTAAGCACATTTTCCCGATGCCGGCTGCGCAGAACCGAATAACCAAATCCGGCATAACCGCCGCGGATCATAATTTTATTAAGCTGTTCGCGCGAGCCGGAAAAGGAATGAAAGACAAATTTCGGCGGCAATTTTGCCCAAAATCCCTCCAGCCAGGCGTCGGCGCGTACCGCATGCACGATCAGCGGACGACCGTATTTTACGGCTAACTCGATCTGACGGGCAAAGACTTCCGCCTGCGGCTCATACGCGGAATTTTTCAAACGGTCAAAACCGCATTCGCCGAGCAGCGCCTGCGGGAACCGCTGCAGGTATTCGCTCAGCAAAGTTTCCCAGCCGGTTTCGGCTTTTTCCAAATACCAGGGGTGCAGCCCGAAAGCCGGAACGACGTAACCGGGAAAAGACAACGCCAGAGCCGCAGCCCGCTCCCAGTCTTCGGGATAAGACGACACGCAGACCATGCCTGCGACGCCGGCCTTCCGGGCAGCGCCGACAATATCCGTTGCACAGTTTGACTTAAAATCTTGCAAATGTATGTGCGTGTCAATAAATTGCATATAAGGACTTTCGTTGAATTTATATAGGATAATAAGACAGCCATGCATATTTTGACAAGACCAATTTTGGAAATAGACCTGAATAATCTGCTTAACAACTACAAAAGCCTCAAGGCATTGTCCAGACACGCACAGGCGGCGGCTGTGGTCAAAGACGACGCCTATGGGCTGCATGCAGACATTGTAGCAAAAAAACTTTATGAAGAAGGCGGCTGCCGCCATTTTTTCGTTGCACACGGAATTGAGGGCGAAAGAATCCGCAATCTGGTTCCCGAAGCGGCGATTTACGTTTTGCAGGGCATCGGCGAAGACAGCGTCGATTCTTTCCGCCGCTGCCGGCTGATTCCGGTCATCGGTTCGCCGGAAATGTTCGCCTGGTGGAAGGAAAACCGAATTGAGGGCATTAAGCCTGTCATTCAGGTTGAAACCGGACTGAACCGTCTTGGGTTCCGCGAAACGGATTTGGAAAAACTTTCCGACGCCGACAAAAACGAATTTTCGATGATTTTGTCGCATCTGGCCTGTGCCGACGCCAAGGAGCATTTTATGAATCAGCACCAGTTGGACAATTTCCGCCGCCTGAAAGAAAAATATTTTCCGAAACTGCCGGCTTCTCTGTCGGCTTCCGACGGAACTTTCCTCGGCGCCGAATATCAATGGGACCTAGTGCGCTTGGGAGCGGCAATGTACGGCATCAATACCGCGCCGTACCGCGAAAACCAGATGAAAAGCGTGGTTACGGTCAAAGCGCCGGTTCTGCAGATTGCCGACCTGCCGAAAGGCGATTTCGTCGGCTATTCGGCCACTTACCGGGCAACCGAAAACCGCCGGCTGGCAATTGTTTCCATCGGATACGGCGACGGCATTCCGCGTTCGCTGTCCAACGTCGGCAAAGTTTTTTTCAACATCTGCGGCAAAATCCACGAAGCGCGCGTTCTCGGGCGGCTGTCGATGGACAACATCATCTGCGACGTTACCGGAATTGACAACCTGCAGATCGGCGATCTGGCCGGCATTATTACCGACTATTATACGCTGGACGACATGGGGCGCGATGCCGGCACTATCAGCTATGAGATTTTATCCCGTATCGGCAAAAATACGCGTTATATACGGACTTATATCGGCGCGTAAAAAAACCGGAGCCTTAGCTCCGGTTTTTTTTACTTATTTGCTTCTGGTTTTCAGATTTTCAAGTTCCTTTTGTTCCACTGCAATACGGTTCTTGACAATCTCCTGAGCCCGGCCATCTTCAAAACCGTGTTGTCTCAGCATTTTGTAGTGCTCATCGTAGTCAACATAGCGGAACTTGCCGTCATTATAACGGGCAACGCCGAGTTCGGCCAAACGGTTAATCTGGTCACGGCCGCCGGCCAACGTATCTTTACCCTCAAACAGCTTACCTGCCTTAGGGGATTTTATAATCGGCTGCGGCGTTTCGGGCTGTTCCGTTTCTTTCTGTTCGGGAAGCGGCTGCGAATTTTCATTCGGCTTATCTGCCACAGGCTGAACCGGCAGTTCATCCGGCTTAGTACCTTCCCGCGTAACCGGAGCAACCGTTTCTACGGGTTCTTCCTTAACATCGTAATAATCTACCAGACGTTCGCTGGCACAGTCATCAAGCAGAAAACGCGAGCGGGTGTTAATACCGACATAATTCGGATCCAAATTGCGGCCATACGGCAAATCGGTGCGCTGACCATAGTTATAACCGGTTAAACCCTTATGGATTTCGGAAACCTGCTGTTCCATCGTCAGCTTGGAGCAGCTTCCGTCACCGAGCAGCGCCCTCAACAGCTCATCGGCATCACCTTTACGAACATCAGCTGCGCGTAAAAGAATGGCGTGGGCAATCTGAGCATCGGAGGCGCTCGGAAATGCGGTACGAACACTCTCATCCATATGGCCGACGCGATAAATCATCATTTCGGCCTTCAGAGTAGCTTCCGAACGGCTAACCTGACTGTTGGTCAGCAGACGGATAACGCTCTCCTTGCTTCTGGCCTCAACTTCGGGACCATGATAGAAATCATCATACTGAACGACGGCATCGGGCGTTTCGTGATTCGGCGCATTATTATCGGCATTTTGATTGTCATTGCCGGGCTGAACCGCCGCGCCTTCATCGCCGTTTCCGTTCTGAGCGCCGGCATTTTCCGGGTTCGGTTCAGTGTGCGTATCTTCTTTTCCCTCACCTAACCATTTACCAAGCATATCACGTGCCCAGATGCCGCCGGCAAACGCAACGGCAGAACCCAAACCGATCAGCAAACGGCGGTTGCACTCTTTTTTGTCGCCGGCTTTATGCGCCTCATAAACACTGGTGGCACTGCGGGTCAGCATTGCGGCACCGGACAAACTCATTTTGGCAACGCCGACATGACGGGTCAGCAGGGAAGCTTTGGCCGCCGTATCCAGCGTTTGTCCGGCAGAGGCGGCTTCAGCAGCGGCCACGCTCAAATTACTGACGGCACCATAAACGGCCATACCGGCGCTCAAACCCGCCGAAGCGGCATACAAACCGGCCAGAACCGCGTCTTTTTTGTTTTCCTTGCAGAATTTTCTGAAACCGGTCCGCTGCTCTTTGGGCTGAGCCATATATTTATTGGTAAAGGGAACGACATGCTTTTTAACGACATATGCCGCATAAACGCCCATACCCAGCGGGCCGCCCATACCGGCGACAAAGGCCATGCCGATTGCCGGCGCCGCTTTTTCGGCAACCAGAGCCGCACCGCGGACGTATCCCCAGGTTTTGGGGCCAAATTTCTGTTCGCATCTTTCATCAAATTTCTTAATTTTAGCCTTGAACTTCTGAATGACCGGAATGCTGCCGACCGCTTTTTCAATTTTTTCGATTTTGCTGTCAATACGAGCGGACTCAACGGCCATAAACCCGAGCACGCTTTCCAAACGGACATGTGCTTTGCTCGGTTTGCTGCCGCCTTCGGCTTTGGCTAAAACGTCAATTTTGTTTTTCAGAACCTGTTGCAGATGTTCGCGATTGCCGTTATAGTGGCTGAAATCAACCGCATTGCCGGTAACAACCGAATAAACGGCCGAATCAATATTGAGTTTCAGACGCTCGACGTATTCCTCTTTGGTAACCTTTTTGGCATCAAGCATTTCAGCTTCGGTTCTGAGTTTGGCCTGCTCAACAAGTTCGGATTTGACGTCATGTTTGACGCCTTTTTCGTCATAAACGTCAAGAACATTCAGGGAAGCGCGGTTGTCCGCGAAGGACTTGTCATTTTCGTCCAACGGATTGACCGAGGCCGACAGCATTTCCAACTGCTGCATGTTTTTGCTGATATCAACGCTGCCAAGATTGTTTTCGTTTACGTTTTCAGCGACATTGTCTTCCTCGATTTCGGCAATCGGCGCCCGGGGAGTCTCTTCCGGTTTGGCTCCGGCATCAGCCAAAATTTTCATCGCTTCGTCACGGTCTTTGAACCAGGCGATGCTTTCCAGCGTACCGTTGTGCACAATGCCTTTTTCATCCAGATATTTAATCTGTTCCGGCGTCAGGGAAATGCTCTCGAGACGGTTTTCCTCCTTGTCCGGCTGTTCTTTGGCAGCGGCAACAGCCTCTTCAACTTTTTTGTCCTTGGCACGTTTGGAAACGCGAGCCGCAATTTCAAGAGCCTTTTGACCGTCTTTGGTCAGGTTATCATCTTTGTCAAAGCCGACTTCCTCGGCAAGCTCGCGCAGCGCGCCGGCGTCTTCCAACGTCATTTGGGACTGAAAATCCTCAGTGCTGCGGGCATAAACCGAAAGCTGGCCTCTCGCATAACCGCTGACCAAACGAAACAGGCCGGCACTGTTTTCGTCGCCCTTCAAAACGGCATGCACTTCCACCAACTGGGCGAGGCTTAATTTTTCCATGCCGGAATTAACCATTCTTGCTGCTTCCTGAGCATTCATAATTCTAAACTCCCTGTTTAATTTTCTTGCTAATTGTGGGCATTATAGCACAAAACGAGCTTTTTTCAATATGTTTTTTGTCAAATTAGGCAATTTTTTTTGAGAAACAGACTTTACCTCTCAACACCCAAACTCCGATCGGCACTGCCCGCCGTACGAGACGTTTTGACCGACGTAATTTCATTATCGGCACAACTCTGCTTGAACTCCTTATAAAACTGTTGCTGTGCCGCGATCCGTTCTTTGATGCTTCCGCTATTCAATGCTTTGTACAACGGGTGGTTTTCTTCAACCTCAATACGCAGAAACTGACCGTTTGCCGTCTTTCCGTCGGGGTTAAGATTATGAAATTCCGTCAGACGGAAAGCATGCCCGTCTTTGTCTACGCCGACATACTGATTGTTGCCCAGCTTGTCCTTGGCACTGAAGAACTGTCCGTTTTCCATGCCTTTCGAGTCTGCAAGGGAAACCGTCGCATAGCTGTCCATCTCCCTTTCTTTTCCCTCCTGGACGGCAATCATGGCCTGATCCAGTCTGTCTGTATTTGAACCGTGAGCCTCTTTTTCACTGTCTGCGGCATTCTGCGTAGGCGCCGGCTGATCCTGACGTTCCAAAGGATTTTCCAGCGTCCGTCTTTCCATGGCAGCCGTCCCGGTTTCGCGTTCCTGATTCTCCCGATACTGTTCGCGTTTGTTCAAGGCGTCAACCCTGGCTTCGGCATCGGCATATTTCTGTTCCATCAGCGGACGCGGCCCCTGCTCTCTCATTTTGCCGAGAAGTTCTTCGCGTTCCTTGAGCAGTTTCATGGCCGGACCATGATGTTTTTTATTGGACAAAACGTCTTTATAATATTCGCGCACGGCACGGCGGTCTTCGCCATAATCTCCGGTCATGGCCGGCGCATCGGTCTTGTCGATGCCGTAGCGTTTCAGTTCGCGGCCGATTTCGGTCACGCGCGCTTCCATTTTTTTACGGGCTTCAATATCGTCCCCAAGCTGGTCACGTTCGGCTTTGGCCAATTTAATCTCTTTTTTGGAGAATTCCATCTGCTTTTTGACTTCCTCTTTCATGGCCAGAGCATGTTTATATTCGGCGTCAATACGGCGTTTGTTGTCAAGAGGCAGATCTTTGACCTCATCAACGTCTTTGCCGGTCAGACGGACCTTTTCAACGGAGGCCTTCCAGGCAGCCTCGGCGCGGGCGGCTTCTCGCTTGGCGGCAATCAGCGCCTTGCCGTCGCCTTTTTCTACCCGGTAAGGATTATTTTCGTCCTTATCCTTATTTCCGTCTTCGTTAACCGCTTCGGTCGTCTGCGGCCTGGCAAAAGTTTTGGCAAAAGCTTCGGCCTCTTCGGTTTTGCCGTCAGTGCGCAGCTGGCAATATTTCAAATACGCCTTGTTGGCCTCAAGCTGCCAGTCGTCCGCTTTGCCGTCCCGGAAAGATGTCATCATGCTCTCATAAAGTTTGCGGTCAGCTTCCGACATTTTTTCGACATCAAGCATTTTGCTGCCGGAAGGCTGCGTTTCCGGATTTTCGGTACGGACTTCGCCGTTTTTGACTGAACCGGTGCGTGGCGTACTGCCGTGTTCCTGCTCATTGGCAATGATTTTGCCGTTCGGGCGGTAAGAATAGCCGGTGCCGCCCTGCGCGCGGACATCGTTCAGATAATGGCCGGTGTTGTCGACGTTGGTAGCCGAGCGGCTGATGATTTCCATATCGGCTTTGCTCAGCGCTTCGCCTTTGAGCGCGCGGGAAAAGGTGTCGCGGATATTGGTGCCGTCAACGGTCATAATCTTGTCATTGGGGGCAAGCAGCCGTGCCTGCTCCAGCTTATAGAAAGCTTCTTCCGGATTTTTGATTCCGGCAGCCTTCAACTGTCCGTAAACCTTGTTCATGTCGACACCGGGATGGCGTTCGGCATTGCGGGCCAGCATGTTTTTCAGCTGGGTTTCGGAAACCGGTCCGGTTTCGGCGTTTTGGGCGGCAACGGAATTTTCCGGCGTTTCTTTGGCAAGCGGGCCAAGCTCTTCAACGCGTCTGTTCAGCAGTATCGCTTTCTGCGCCGGGGACATCTCCTCATAAACTTTCGGATTTACGCCCAGTTCATGCAGTTTGGCATCAAGCTGGCTTTCGTTCAGGCGGGAGAAGTCCGGCGTCTGCTGCACCGGTTGCGGCTGAACGCCGCTTACTTTCGGCGCCGCACCGGTAATGCCGTCCACGCCGTCATCATGGCTTGAAAAACGTTCTCTGAGCCAGCCAAAGGCCTTGTCGCCGTATTCGGCGGAAAACACGCCGACGGCGCCGGAGAATATCGAAATTCCGGCGGTCAGCGCCGCCTGTTTGTACAACTGTTTGCGTCTGGCTTTGTCCGGTTCGTTGAGCGCGGCGCGGAAATCCATACCGGCATTGGTCAGACCCGACGTTACGGATATGCTGCCGCGAATGGCGGCTTTGAGCAGTTTGTCGCCGGCTTTGGCCGCAGCCGTATCGCCGATGGCCCGGCCGACCATGCCGACGGCATTCCAGCCGTGCTGAATGACGTCGCTGCCGCCGAAATAGGCGGAAACGCCGCTCAGAACAACTGACGTGGTAAGAGAGACAAGCTCTTTTTTGTTATTTTTCAGATAGTTCCAGTATGAACCTTCGAATCCGCTGTCCTTATAGGTTTTATAAGAAGTCCGAACCAGCTGGTAAGAGCGGTAAGCGGACAATGCCGCCAGACCGACGCCGCCGGTAGCGTATCCGACAATACCCGAAACCATGCCTTTTTTGACCGCGGGGTAAAGCCTGGGATATTTTTCTTTCATGCGGGCGTCAAAACCAAGCGCTCTTTCTTTCAGGGTTTTATGGCCGGTCTTTTCGGCGATGCGGTTATTGACGGCAACCTGATTGCGGCTGTTGGCAATGATTACGGCTGTGGCGTTCGTGCCGCTCAGGCTATAATGTCCGGAGGGATACTTGCGTTCGATATAACCTCTGGCCGCAGTTTTGACTTTGTCGTTAAATTCCCTGATTTTCTTTTCGAGTTCTTTTTCCTCTTCCGGCGTCAGATTGTCCTTATGCGCCCAAAGTTCGGCATTTTCCGTTTGAAAATCGGCCAGAAACTGAGCCTTGAGCATTTCAAGCGCCATGCCATCGGCATGGCTGCCGATGGCATGAAGCAGCCTTTTTCTTTTTTCAGCAGCACTCAGTCCGGCAAAAGCAGGATTAACCGCCAGTTCGGACTCGGCCTGCAAAATTGCCATTTCCAGCAGCTCGCGGCGAAGTTCTTCCTTGTCTTTGGCACCGTCTTCCTTACCGGCCTGCAAATCGACATGCTCAAAAAAGTCGGCAATATTGGCCATTTCGGGGTGGAGCGGCGTGCCGTCCGGTTTACGGGCGAATGCGTCGAAACCGGTCAACATGGCGTCCATTTCCGACAGATTTTTGTCAATTACCGGCTTAAACGACGGCGACAAATGGGTCAGGCCGAGCTGAGCGTCAAGTTCGCGCTTTTCGCGCTCCACACGTTCAGCGGCGGACAATTCTCCCGTTTCCGGGTTATGAACCGTTACGATTTCGGCTTCGAGATTCTGAATGCCGGTCAGGTCTTCTGGCGCAACTTTTTCTTTGCCCTCGGCAAAATCCTTGACCTGTTTCTGCGCAAAGGCGTCAAGTTTGGCAAAAGCTTCGCCGGCTGCGCCCGGTTCGCCGCTGTGCGTTTTCAGAATACGGTATATCCGGGTCAGTTCTTCAGGACTTAAACCGTCCAGCCCTTTGTTAACCAGTTCAACGGCCTGCTGAAGTTCGCGGCGCCTGGCATCGGCTGCGTTTCCCTCACCGGCGCTGACAACACCGCCGGCCTGATTTGAATCGTTCAATTTCGTTTCGTCCACCATATTCGTGCCCTTATACGTTTATGACTAATTTCAGTTTAGTACAAAAATTCGAAAATTTCAATAATTTTTGTCAACAAACTTTGAATATCAGCACATTTTCGTCTTATTTATGAAGAGCTTACAGCAAAAAGATTAAAATTTATTTTATATGAAAGTTTCAGCCAAACGTGAGTACGCCGGCGCCAATCCGCACGGACGCTTATTCGCGCCCGAAACCGGACATGTCCTGCGGCATCATTTTGCCGGTTACCGAAGCCTGAAGTTCGGCGGCTTTTTCGTTGACAAAGCTGTTTTCCGGCTTGATTTCCTTTTCGGGCTTTTTAGGTTTGATTCGTCCGCTCATGCGCAGAATTTTGCGTTTTTCGCGGTACTTTTTCCGTTCTTCGGGGGTCAGATTGGAAACATTGTAATTGCGAACCTTGCGGCGGATGGCGGGCGGCAGCTTTTTAACATAATCTTTTTTGAGGTCAACTTCCTTTGTTTTGCCTTTGCCGTCGACCTTCATGTCTTCGGTAACGGCAGCAACGGTGGCTTTTTCCCGAGCCTCCTGGGACAAATCGTCGCCGATGACAACTTTGTTGACGTTTCTTTTTTTGGCCATTTTGAATATTTGCCGAAAAACATTCAAATCCGGTTCCTTTTCCGGCGCTTTGCCTTTTTCGTTATCTCTTTTTTCTTCGTTTCTCTTTTCTTTTTTGCGGGCGCCCACATTAATCATATCTTCAGAAGGCCGCTCGATTATGGCGCAATAATCATTGTCCTTCTGCTCTTTCACGCCCTCAAAAATTTTCGTTACAATCGCCTTTTCATCCAAAACCGTTTCGGCCAGAACCATATTGGCTTCGGCAAACTCCTTCCACTCTCTCGCATCCTGCGTCGTTTCGGCGGTTTCCTTGGCCAGCATGGCCTCGCCGATCTGGCGCTCGCGGATTTTGTCGGCGCTGTTGTCGGCAACGGCATGAAGTTCAATCTGCTTTTCGGCCAAATCGGCACCCAGCGCGTTCTCATCGGTTTTGCCTTTGTCCAACTCTTTTTCTTCGTTGGTCTTTTCGGCCGAAGTTTCCGGCGCCGCATAAGGCGCTTTGGCGCTGCCGGCCCCGGCCTGTTTGGCCATGTCTTCCTGCAGCGACTGCATGGCTCCGGCGTCCATCTTGTGCGCGTCAAGAATCTGCGCCATCTGTTCCTGCATTTTTTCGGCCGCGGCCTGCGAAATGCCGCCGCCGGCGATTTCCTTTTTGTCGCCGATTTCCACGCCGGAAACGCCGTCCGGCTTATAATCCGTATTTTGTTCAAGCACCGGTTTAAGCATGGAAGCCTTAAATTCCTCGGCGCTCATGCCGCAGCGGGGGTCATAAATGTCCAGTTCGCCGGTAGCCGTATTTTTGAATCCCCTGACTTTGGCAAAGGCTTGCAGCGCTTCGGTCGAGGCCTTGCCTCCGTCGGCCTCCGAACCGTTCAGATTCCGGTCATTAATCAGGCCGTAAATAAGCTTGTATTCAGCAGCGTTTTGAATAAGCGCGGAACCGTCGGCAAAAGCCTTAACCCGGCCGGCGGTATAATCGCGCAGCTGTTGGCGGAGTTCGACCTGTTCCGGCAAAGACATATCAAGGTGCTTATCCACAAAACTAAGCTCCTTATAATCCATCGACTGCCAGTTATAGGTATTTTCGGCCATTTGCTCCTCCGTCGTTCAAGATAAGACTATTTTAGCAAATTTTAAGCAAACTGCAATCTTTTTGCGTAAAAAAGCCCCTCTTCCGAGGGGCTTGGGCCATCAGGAGTTGGTCCGATTGTTTTCCCAATATTGTCTCATCACGGCCGCCCGCGCTTCACGGTCGGCTCTGGTATTGAAATTGCTGTTTTCGTCATACT
>UMDR01059732.1_pt1 | contig 13103 bp, 9 predicted proteins | sample 1964541 | NCBI WGS metagenome assembly UMDR01 (sample SAMEA4835999, study PRJEB28245) | human gut metagenome | biome: gut microbiome; material: fecal sample | place: Denmark | collected 2008 | reverse complement strand
TGTAATTTGCAAAATGACATTAAATCGACTTTTATTCATTATATTCAACAATTCAGAGTGATTTATTTTAGAAAATTATACAAAAAAGTTCTGAACCTATTGACTTTAACACTGTCATAATTTATAATTGTAATGTGATTTAGATTGCGAGTATAATTAAAGAGATGTACAGAGCAAGTATCTCTTTATTATATATTATTTTTTATGTTTTATTAGAAAAGGAGGAAAACGCAAATGAGAACAAAAAAACTTTTAGCGGGCGCATGCGCTTCACTTATGATCGCTGCTTCTGCTATTACGACTGTTACAGCTGCTGAAAGCGTAAACGTTACTATAGGTAACGCAACAGCTGCGCCAGGCGAAACGTTTACGGTAAAGATGGAGCTGTCAGATATACCGTCTGCCGGAATTAACGCATGTGATTTTGGTATCAAGTATGATTCATCAGTTCTGACAATTGACGACGTTGCTTTAGGAGATCTGGCAAAGGGTGACGACACTTCGGTTGAGGGCATGCCTGACCCGTTTGTTTACAATATTGAGGAAGATCTGGTTTGTGTAGCTTATGGTGTAGGTACAACTAACACTGATTTTTACATGACAGGTTCAGGTACATTCCTTACAATTTCCGGTACTGTAAGCGAATCGGCAGCTCCGGGTACAAAATCCGATTTGGAAATTGTTGCTGTTGACAGACAGACAACTCCTACATCTTCATCAGTAAATGATGAAATAATTTTTGGATTATACAGTTCAGACGAAGAAGCTCCGATTGTTTATGATCCTACAATTACTAACGGTTATGTTGAGGTTGAAGGCGAAGCAACAACTGAAGAGTCCACCGGAAATACAGGAACTTCAATTGACTTCGGCGAGGTTACGCTTTTGGGTGATACAAACCGTGATGATGTTATAGACAGTACGGATATTGTTGTGTTAAATAAATATCTTTTAAATAAAGTTCAGTATCCGCTTCAGGACAGTTCAGCATATGCAAACGGAGACTGCGATAAAGATAAGGATTTAACTACAAAGGATAGTTTGTTTATTATTCAGCATGTTCTTGGAATTGAACTGTTAAATTGATTGCCTTTAAGCCGTTCGGCTTAATATAAAAGGGGGATCACCCAAAAAAATAATGTTAGTTTGTTGAGGATAACAAACAGAAAGGAAAAATAGTGATGAAGAAAGGTAAATTTCTTTCTATCTTAACAACTGTTGCTATGGCTGGCAGCATGGTGTTAAGTGCCGTACCTTTTACAGCTTCTGCTTATGTCGGTGACGTAGTTGAGACAGCGGGCAAATTTTCTATGACTGCTGATCAAACTAATTTCACACTGGATGAAATTAAAGCAGGCGCTACTGCAAAAGTAAAGGTACATTTTACAGGCGATGTGTCTGGTGAAAAAATGTTAAGTCTTGAGAGTAAATTTGATTGCAGCGACAGTGATTGGAAGGTTGTTCCAACAAATATGACACTCCCGTACCCATGTCAGATTGCTAATGACAAGGGATCTAAGCCTAGTAGCTTTAGAAAAGATTCTACAAATACATCCAGTATCTGGACTAAGGATTTTCCGGCTGATCCAGACAGTGCCAGAGGAAACCCGATTTCATATGCATTGAAAGTAGAATTAGAGGGCGGTTACCAACCAGGCGCATATCCGATTTTTAAATACATAACAGATGAAACAATCGGATACATTAAACCGGGTGAAGGTGATGCAGTTTGTGAATTTGATGTAGAATTCCCAACAGATTTGGCTGAAGGCGAATATACTATTGATTTTATGGATGCTCGTTGCGTTATTGATTTACATCGTGGTGGTGTAGATTTGGCAGACGCATTCCCAGAAACAACAGGCATTACATTTACAATCGGTGATAAGCCTGAAACTACACCGGCTGAAACAACACCAGCTGTAACAACAAAGGCTACAACTGTTAGCACATCAGATAACAGAAATTACATTGACGAATTTAAGTTATCTGCTGAAAAGGTAAAAGCAGAAGCTGGAGCAGACGATGTTGTTGTAGCAGTTTATTGTGATACAAACGAATACCTGATCGAAGCTCTTGAATTTAAGATGAGCTATGATAAGTCAGTGCTTGAACTTACAGAAATAGAAATTCCGGAACTGTGCGGTTTGGATTCTGCAGCTATTGATACGGCTATATCGACTGGAGTATTATCATATAAGCAGGTTGGTGAAGGCCAGATTACAAACTATGCAGAAGATCCTATTGCATTACTTCACTTCAAGGTTAGTGCTGATGCATCCGGTGAAATTCCTGTAAAAATTGTAGGCGCTACAAGAGATGTTCCAGTATGCTTACAGAAATATTGGCCAGCACCTCTGTGGGAATATGATTATCTTACACCTGTTGTAACTGACGGTGCAATCATTATTGACGGCGATGTTACTACACCGGCTGAAACAACACCAGCTGTAACAACAGTTAGCACAACAAAGGCTACAACAGTTAGCACAACAAAGGGTTCAGTGGATACAAATGTTTCAGTTTCTGTTTCAGCATCTGCATCCGCATCCGCATCAATTTCAGTATCTGTTTCTAATGTAGTATCAGTTTCGATTTCTGCAGTAGAAGGTAGCATAGTAACAGTTCCAGTAGCTTCTGCATCCGCATCAGCTTCTGCATCTGCATCAGCGTCAGCTTCTAAGGAAGTATCAGTATCTGTTTCTAATGTAGTATCAGTTTCGATTTCTGCAGTAGAAGGTAGTATAGTAACAGTTCCAGTAGCTTCTGCATCTGCATCGGCTTCTGCATCTGCATCCGCATCAGCGTCAGCTTCTAAGGAAGTATCAGTATCTATTTCTAATGTAGTATCTGAAAAGGTTTCAGTATCCGTATCAGTATCTGAAAAGGTATCTGTATCAGTATCAGTTGTTACAGGAAAAGATGGTGAAATAATAACAGTTCCAGTAATTTCTGAAGTAGTTTCGGTATCTGCATCAGCATCTGCATCAGCATCTGAAGTAGTTTCAGTATCTGTTTCTGAAAAGATTGTAACTATTTATGTTACAGATAAGACAACTCCTGTTTCAACTCCAGACGGCGGACAGACAACGACAGTTGCTATTTCAATTGATACAAGCGAAATTGACGCTAACGGCAGCAACCTCCAGTGGTACTATGCAGATGAAAAGGAATTTGTAATTGACGGTATTAAGGTATTCGTTGACGGTAAAGAAGTTGACGCAGAAGATCTTATTACTTTTGATACAACTCCTGAATCAACATACGATGGCAAGACATTTGATTATGTAGTTCCATTCGTTGTAACTGTAGGCGATCAGACAGCTGAAGGTACAATTAAGGCTAAGATCGGTCAGCGCGGTGACGCTAACTGTGACCATAAGTTAAGCGCTATGGATGCTTCTTACATTGCATTCAACTTGGCTCAGCTTGATGATTCCAAGAAGACTATCCTGACCAAGGAAGATGGCTTCGGCGTATTCCTTGCTAACTCTGATGAAGGTATGAAGGACGGCAAGTATGCACCATATGATCTTGCTGCAAAGGATGCGGCAACACTTGCTAACTTCCTTGCTCGTTCAGCATTCGAAAAGGATTTAACACTTTACGATGTAGCTATTCTTAAGAAGTAATTAGCTTAATTTATTAATTTGCTTTGTTTTCGCAGGGACCGGAAAAGGTCCGGTCTCCTGCTTAACAAATATAGAAAAGAAAGGAAAAAATTTAAAATGAAGAAAAATGTATTTTCAAGAACACTTGCAGTACTTGCTTCTACAGCAGTACTTGGTGCAGCATCAATGATTTCTGCTAGCGCAGCAGGCGAGGCTATTAGCCTTTCAGACGTTGTAGGTCAGCCTGGCGAAACAGTTACTATGCCAATAGCAGTATCTGCTAATAATGATTGTAACTCTTTTGATCTGCTCGTAGCTTGGGACGATGCAACTCTTACAGGTTCAGCAGCTACATTCTCAGGCTGCAATGGTGACACTGTACTTGGCGACCAGATGGTTTCAGTAGTTGGTTACACAAGCTCAACTATGGCTGACGGTGCAGTTGCTAGTATCAACTTCACAATTCCTGAAGACGCTGAAGATGGTCAGGTTTATAATGTTACTATTAGCTCCGTGACATCATTCTCTACAGCAACAGACGGTGACGTAGCAGTTGACAGCTTATCTTTATCAAACGGTACAATCACTGTTGAAATTCCAGAAGAAACAACAGAAGCTCCTACAGAAGAAGCTACAACAGAAGCTCCTACAGCTGCTCCTACAGAAGAGGCTACAACAGCAGCAGCTACAACAGCTGCTCCTAAGAAGACAACTGGTTCACCTAAGACAGGTGTAACAGGCGTTGCAGTTGCAGTTGCAGGTCTTGTAACAGCAGGTGCTACAGCAGTAGTTCTTAAGAAGAGACACTAATTTTTAATTAATGTTCTTATAAAAAGCTCTCCGTAAAGGAGAGCTTTTTTTATTTCCCATTATTATAAATAGTATAAAAAAAAGAACGCATTTGCGTTCTTTTTACTTTTTTTCATTGGGAATCCAGTCGATCCCTCCCCAGCCATCTATATTAGCACGCCGCATAGCTCCGAAAATACGGTCGGAAAAACCTTTATTGGTTTTGTCCATTTCGGAAATAAATTGTTTAGTGCTTTCGCGGTTAGTATGACCATCTGCCGGACATTTTGATTTAACAATATTTAAATTGTTTTTTATTGCAGCTTTTTTGACTTCCTTTTCAGGAGCAAAAACCATCGGTCTGATAAGAGTAAGATTTTTTCTTGATAAATAGCTTTTTGGGGAAAAGCAGCCTATACGGCCTTCAGTAAATAAATTCATTATAAATGTTTCAACTGCGTCATTAAAATGATGTCCGAGAGCAATTTTATTACAACCGTACTCAATTGCGGCATCATGAAGGGCGCCGCGACGCATTCTGGCACATAAACTGCATGGATGACTTTCTTTGCGTACGTTAAAAACAATTTCACCAATATGAGTAGGGATAATATGGCATTCAACGTCAAGATTACGGCACATTTCTTCAATAGCCGCATAATTTCCCGGAACTCCGTCAAATTGCGGATCAAGTGTAATACTTACAATGTTGTAATCAATGCCGATAAAACGACGCAGCATAACGAGTCCGTTTAATAGAACAAGACTGTCTTTGCCGCCGGAAACTCCTACAGCAATGACGTCGCCGTCAGAAATAAGATCAAATTCCTGAATGGCTTTTCGCATATATCCTAACATTTTCTGCATAGTAAACTCCAATCTGAAAAAGTTAATTTGTATATATTATACAACATTTTCAAGATTTTTTCAATTATACTTGAAAAAAAATTGAAAACAATATATACTATAATAAAAAAGGAGAAAGGATATTAATATGAAAACAATTTTAGTTACCGGCGGAACAGGATTTATTGGCAGTCATACTTGCGTTGAACTTCTTCAGGCAGGGTATAATGTGATTATTCTGGATAATCTTGTTAACTCTAAGGAGTCAAGTATAGATAGAATTAAGCAGATAACTGATCGTGATGTTAAATTTTATAAAACTGATTTATTGGATTTTGAAGGCACAAAGCGTGTTTTTGAAGAAAATGATATTGATTCGGTTATTCATTTTGCAGGATTAAAAGCAGTTGGGGAATCAGTTGAAAAACCGCTGGAATACTATGAAAACAATATCGGCGGAACGCTTAATCTTATCAAGGCAATGAGAGAGGCAAACTGCAAAAATATTGTATTTTCATCTTCAGCGACGGTTTACGGCGTGAACAATAAAGTTCCGTATACTGAGGACATGCCTACATCGGCAACTAATCCTTACGGTTATACAAAGGTAATGATAGAACAGATTTTGAATGATATGACGGTTTCCGATAAAGATTGGAGCGTTGTTGCACTGAGATATTTTAATCCTATCGGCGCACATGAAAGCGGTCTCATAGGAGAAGATCCAAATGGAATACCAAATAATTTAGTGCCCTATATAGCGCAGGTTGCTCAAGGAAAACTGGAGCATCTTCGTGTATTTGGAGATGATTATGAAACGCCTGACGGTACGGGGGTACGTGATTATATTCATGTTACGGATCTTGCAAGAGGTCATATTGCAGCGCTTGAATATGCAGCAGCACATAAAGGCTTTCAGCCTGTAAATCTCGGTACAGGCAAAGGAAGCAGTGTTATGGAAGTAGTTAAGGCATACGAAAAGGCGTGCGGAAAAAATATTCCTGTTGTGGTTACACCCAGACGTGCAGGTGATATTGCCGAGTCTTACGCTGAAACAGATCTTGCTAAGAAGCTTCTTAATTGGGAAGCTAAGCTTGATATTAATAAAATGTGTGCAGACAGCTGGAATTTTACTGTAAAAAATCCTGACGGATTAAAATAAATAATTGGAGGTTTGTTATGAAAAAGCATATTGAAATTGAGGGAATGTCCTGCGAGCATTGTGTAAAAGCTGTTAAAAATGTACTTGAAGAGCTTGGCGGTACTGATATTACCGTAGATCTCAGCGGAGGTTTTGCGGAAGCTGAAATCAGCGCTGATGATAATAAAATTATTGAAGCTATTGCCGAAGAAGAATTTGAAGTAGTAAAAATAGAAAATATATAACAAAAAAGGGCTTACTTAATGTACGCCCTTTTTAATTTGCTGTGGTTTTATGCATCTGCCTTGAAATTTCTCAGTCTCAGTGCGTTTGAGAGAACGGATACCGAACTTAAGCTCATTGCGGCGGCGGCTATCATCGGATTGAGAAGCGGTCCGCCGAAAATGTGAAGCAGTCCCATAGCTATAGGAATGCCCAATATATTGTAACCGAACGCCCAGAAAAGATTTTGTTTGATATTTCTTATTGTAGCATGACTTAATTTAATTGCAGTATTGACACCTTCAAGACTTCCGTTCATTAAAACAATATCAGCGCTTTCAATAGCAATATCAGTACCCGAACCTATCGCAATGCCCACATCTGATTGTGCAAGGGCAGGAGCGTCGTTGATACCGTCTCCAACCATAGCGGTAATTTTTCCGCTTTCCTGAATCTTTTTTATTTCCGCCGCTTTATCTTCCGGAAGTACTTCATAGATAACGTTCTTAATACCTGCGTATCCGGCAATTGTAAGAGCAGTCTGCTTATTGTCCCCTGTAAGCATAACGGTATTGATTCCTTTATTTTCAAGCTTGCTTACTGCGCTGCGACTGGTTTCTTTGATTTGATCGGATATAGCAATAATACCTGCGGCTTTGCCGTCGACAGCGCAGATAACGGCGGTTTTGCCTTGATTTGCAAAGGTTGTAATTTGTGAAATAAAATCATCTTTAATTTTATATTCATTCATCATTTTTTCGTTGCCAATAATGATCTGTTTACCGTTGACAACTGCTTTTATTCCCATTCCGGAGATAGATTCAAAGTTTTCCGCTTCAGGTATCGTTATATTTCTGCTGTTAGCTTCTTTTACAATACTGTCGCCTAATGGGTGTTCTGAAAGCTTTTCGGCAGCTGCGGCATAGAGCAGTAAATCATTTTCATTAATACCGTTTGTTTTAATGTCAGTAACGACCGGTATGCCTTCTGTAATAGTGCCTGTTTTGTCGAATACAACTGTATTTATTTTATGAGCGTTTTCAAGTACTTCGCCGCCTTTTATGAGAATACCGTTTTTAGCGCCTTGGCCTGTAGCAATCATTATAGCGGTAGGAGTGGCAAGTCCCAGAGCGCATGGGCAGGCGATGACAAGTACTGAAATAAAGATAGTTATGCAGAAATCGTTGCTTTCTCCGGCAATTTTCCAACCCACAGCGGCTATAATTGCCAGTAAGATTACAGCCGGTACAAAATATGCTGAAATAACGTCAGCAAGTCTTGCGATCGGAGCTTTTTTGCCCTGTGCTTCTTCAACAAGTTTAATTATCTGTGAAATTGCTGTATCTTCACCTATTTTTTCGGCAGTGTATTCAATATAGCCGTTTTTATTTACTGTAGCGCCGATGACTTTGTCGCCGACGTTTTTGGTTACCGGCATGCTTTCACCTGTTAGCATGGATTCGTCAACAGAGGTAGTTCCTAGGGTCACAGTACCGTCAACCGGAAATTTCTCACCGGGTTTTACAATTACCGTATCGCCGATTTGTACAAGCTCGGATTTGACCTGAAGTTCCTTTTTGCCTCTTCTTACAGTTGCGATCTTAGGGGAAAGCTCCATAAGTTCTTTAATTGCCTGTGAAGATTTGCCCTTTGACAGTGATTCAAGATATTTTCCCAGAGTGATAAGGGTAAGAATAACGGCAGCGGATTCAAAATAAAGTTCCATAGCCATATGCTCATGACCGTTTTTTATTTTGGTAATGGCAAAAATACCGTAAACTACAGAAGATAGAGTACCTACTGCAATAAGGCTGTCCATATTCGGACTAAGTCTGAACAGGTTTTTAATACCCTTTAAATAGAACATGTAACCGGTAGCCATAACCGGAATAGTAAGCGCAAGCTGTATAATCGCAAAATTCAGCGGATTTTCCATAGGATCAATTATTTTCGGCAGAGGCATTCCCACCATGTGTCCCATACTTATAATAAGAAGAGGAACGGTAAAAATCATAGATATGATAAAGCGTATCAGCAGCTTTTTGTGTGCCGGCATTTCAGACTTTGCGTTTTTTCCGGCAATATTATACCCTGCTTTTTTTATGGCAGACACTATTTCGCTTTCATTTATGTTTTTATCATCAAAACTGACATATAGCTTCTCAGCGGCAAAGTTGACGTTAGCCTTATCTACACCGTTAAGTTTGTTCAGAGTTCTTTCAATACGGCCTGCACAGGCTGAGCATGTCATGCCCGTTATCTGATAGCTTTTTTCCATATGGTATCCTCCATTATTCAATGTTGTTTTTAATTATTATAACCAATAATTATTAATTTTTCAAATTTGTTAGTGTCGGGAAACATTTTTATAAATACGGTAAAATAATCGTTAAATTCTACAAATATTGTAAAAAAGACCTTTTTCACGTTGCATTGTTAATGGAAATGTGATAAAATATAGTAATATTTAAGGTGACGTTAATGTTAGAAGCGTATGAATGGAGATTATTATGAACGAATCAATGTTATGGTATAATAATGCTGCGGAAAATTTTAACAGCGCTCTTCCGGTGGGCAACGGACGCATCGGAGGAATGGTTTACGGACGTACCGAACATGAGCTTATACAGTTAAATGAAGATTCCGTGTGGTCGGGAGGCAAAAGAAACAGAAATAATCCGGACGCACCCGAGGGGTTAAAGGAAGTAAGAGAACTGCTTAAACAGGAGAGAATTCCCGAAGCAGAGGAAATTGCGTTCAGGAAATTACAGGGCGTATCTTCGGAAAGCCGTCATTATATGCCGTTAGGCAATCTTAATATAGATATGAAGCTTGACGGACGTGCAAAGGAATACAAAAGAGGTCTTGATCTGGAAAATGCAGCAGCATTTACGGAGTTTTTGTCGGGAGAAACAAGATACAGACGGGAGGTTTTTGTATCTGAACCTGATAATGTTATGATTGTTCACATTTCTGCGGAAAACGGTACTGTAGAGCTTTCTGCATACCTTGACGGCAGAAACGGTTATTATGATGATAATCGTCCTGTTAAGAAAAATATGATAATGTTTTCGGGAGGTTCGGGCGGTAAGGACGGATTGTTTTTTGCGGCGGTTTTGTCAGCATTTTCTCAGGGCGGTACGATATGCACTGAAGGCGGCAGGCTTATTGTCAAAAATGCGGAAGAAGTAACGCTTGTGCTTGGCGTGAGAAGCAGCTACTACACAGATGAAGCCTATGAGGAAGCCGCTGTCATGGACGTAGAATACGCCCTTGAGTGCAGTTACGACGAGCTTAGGTACAGGCATGAATGCGATTATAAGGCTTTATATGACAGAGTATCGTTAAAGCTTAACGACAACAGTGACGAGGGTTCTTCTCTTCCTACAGACGAGCGTATTATGAGAATGCGGGGAGACGATTTTGACGACAAGGAATGTGACAGCCATATACATGATAACGGTCTTATGGTTCTATATTTTGATTTTGCAAGATATCTTATGATCTCCGGAAGCCGCCCGGGTACGCTGCCCTTAAACCGTCAGGGAATATGGAATCAGGATATGAATCCGGAGCTTGGTTCAAGATTTGCAGTAAATATTAATACGGAAATGAATTATTGGTGTGCTGAAAGCTGTAATCTTTCGGAATGTCATGAACCGCTTTTTGATCTGATTGAAAAAATAAGGGAATCCGGACGTGTTACTGCCCGTGAAATGTACGGCTGTTCCGGATATGTATGTCATCACAATACTGATTTGTGGGGAGATACTGCTCCGCAGGATACGTGTAAAGCGTCAACAATTTGGCCTTTGGGAGCCGCATGGCTTTGCCTGCATATATTTGAACATTATGAATACACTCAGGACATAGAATTTTTGAAGACTAAATATCCGCTTATGCGTGAAGCGGCAGAATTTTTTACTGATTATCTGATCGAGGATAACGAGGGAAGACTTGTGACAAGTCCGTCAGTTTCTCCTGAAAATACTTATCTTACGCAAAGCGGTGTGAAAGGCAGTCTTTGCATGGGACCTTCTATGGACAGCCAGATCATAACAGTATTATTCAGCGATGTTATTAAAAGCTCTGAAATTCTGGATGATGATCATGAATTTGCAGATAAACTGAAAGAAATGCTTGAAAAGCTGCCCAAACCGGAAGTGGGAAAATACGGTCAGATAAAGGAATGGGCAGTGGATTACGACGAGGTTGAAATAGGTCACAGACATATTTCACAGCTTTTTGCCCTGCATCCGGCAGATCTTATCACGCCGTATAAAACTCCTAAGCTTGCTGATGCTGCAAGAGCAACCCTTATAAGACGTCTTATTCACGGAGGAGGACATACGGGCTGGAGCCGTGCGTGGATAGCTAATATGTGGGCGAGACTTTACGACAGTGATATGGTTTATGAAAATCTTCAGAAGCTTATTGCTTACTCTACTGACCCTAATTTGTTTGATACTCACCCACCTTTCCAGATAGACGGAAATTTCGGAGGAGCATCTGCAATGACAGAAGCGCTTCTTCAGAGTCACAGCGGAGAAATTAACCTTCTTCCGGCGCTTCCTTCGGAATGGAAAACCGGAGAAATAAGAGGACTGAGAGCAAAGGGAGGATTTGAAGTTTCGATAAATTGGGCGGACGGTAAGCTGAAAACTGCTGAATTAAAATCACTTTGCGGAAATAAATGCGTTGTTCGTCCGAATACAATAGTAAGTATCTCGTGCGATGGAGAGAGCGTTAACGCTCTTCAGTCTGACGGTATTATAACCTTTGATACTGAAAAGGGACGTATTTATATGATAAGGAGTTAAATTAAAAAAATCATGAAAAAAATTATAACTGCTGCGGTAATAATGTCAATGGCAGCACTGTTTACAGCCTGCGAGGAGATTTCACAGGAGCCTTTAAATAAAACCGATTCTTCAGCATACGCTCCAACGGAAGAAGTTACTGAATATGTAGAAGAAACTGTATCGTTTACTGAATATGTTGCGAAGGTTCCGGAAATAAATACCACAGAAGCCAGTATGACCATAGAAGCAGAGGATTGTAAGCTTAACGGCAGTCTTTATACCGATGAACAGCGCAAAGGCTTTTCCGGAAACGGATACGTTACAGGCTTTTACGGCGGTTCAGCTGATTATCTTGTCATACCTGCCGATATTCCGTCGTCTCAGCATTATAATATTACCGTATGCGTTGCAGCTGACAGCAATGTTACAAGCTCCGTCAATGTTAATGACCGCAATATCGGTGAGTTTGTTATCGACGGCGAGGATGAAAGGTTTGTACGTGTAACTTTTTACGGAGTGTATATGGACGAAGGTGAAGCTTTGATTCAGATTAATCAGGGCAGCGATAATTTTGAAATTGATTATATAGAAATCAATAATAATGATAATATCTATGAAAATGATTTTGAGATTCAGACTGAACCTGTAGCGCCTGAGGCGTCTGATGAAACAAAAAAACTTTTGAAATATCTAAATGATAATTTTGGTAAAAAAATTATTACCGGACAATATGCATCAAACTATAAAAATACAGAGCTGGAATTGATTTATAAAAAAACCGGCAAATATCCTGCTATACGCTTTGGAGATATAGGCGGTTATGCGCAGGGAAGTATTCCTGACGAAAGCGAAATTAAAGCGGCAAAGGATTGGAACGAAAAGGGCGGTATAGTAGGTTTTATGTGGTACTGGAATTCTCCGTCAAGCGATTCTTCAATTTATGCTAAGGATACTAAATTCAGTCTGAAATCTGCAATGACAGAAGAAGATATTTCTCAAATGGGAATTGCAGAAATACAGGATCTCTATAAGCAGGGAAAAATCACTAAGGAATGTTTGAAGCTTGTAGAGGATATAGACGCTGTTTCAGAAGGATTTTCAGAGCTTGCCGAAGAGGGAATACCTATTCTCTGGAGACCTTTGCATGAGTCAGGCGGCGGCTGGTACTGGTGGGGTGCTGACGGTGAGGAAGCGTATCAGTGGCTTTATGATCTCATGTATGACCGTATGACCGGATATCACAAGCTTGACAACCTTATCTGGATTTGGAATGGTCAGAGCGAGGATTATATGGTGGACAGCAGCAAGTATGATATTGCGGCTATAGATATATATATGGGGCCTAATATGGTATACGGAAGCCGTTCCGAACAGTATCAGTGGCTTAAGCAGGTGACCGACAGCGGAAAAATTCTGGCAATTGGGGAATGCAGTTCTATTCCGGGAATTGATGAAATGATTCGTGATAATTCACTGTGGTCATTCTTCGGACTGTGGTACGGCGATTACCTTACAAGCAGCAGCGGCGATACCGCAGATGTTTATACTACGGAAGAAGATCTGATAAAAATGTATAATGCAGAAAATTCAATTACCCTTGAAAGCTATGCAGGTGTGTACGGGCATAGGAATTAGTCAAAAAATATAAATTACTGTCAAAAAAGTCCAGTTTTTACTGGACTTTTTTATATT
>UMDR01064351.1_pt1 | contig 13325 bp, 16 predicted proteins | sample 1964541 | NCBI WGS metagenome assembly UMDR01 (sample SAMEA4835999, study PRJEB28245) | human gut metagenome | biome: gut microbiome; material: fecal sample | place: Denmark | collected 2008 | reverse complement strand
TAGATGTAAAAAGTATCGCTATCTAACCCCAGCAAAGTTCGTACCACTGTACCCGTCATCGACGAAGAACATGGTATTGGGGAAACCATGCTCGTCCGCATACTTCTGAAGGATCGCCTTTTGATTGGTGATGCTGTTGCTCTCACCGTGCAGATCATCTTCCTGGGAGAGCCTGCAGTAAAGGGCTGTGATCTTGTCCCCTGCGATAGTATGAGACGGTCTGTATTGAATTGTGCTGTTGTTCATTAAAGAATCCTCCTTTCCGACCGTCTTCAAGCGGTACTCTATATTCCCGTACTACCGCGGAAATAGCAAGTTTTTTCTCAGCTTGCCTTCGAGTTTATGGAAAGGATGCGCTGCGGCGATGCGTTGTCCAGAATCAGCCTTTTGAGCTTCTGGCAGGCCGTCTCGCTGGCGTGATCGCTCTGCACGGATATAACGGTAAAGGCCGTGTTGCCGATGGTCATCTGAGCCACGCAGCACGGCCTTCCCTGGTAAGTAGACTGAATATGTTCCATCGTATTCTCCACATAGGCCCCAGGGGCGGGTCGAATCTCTACGACTCCTTCTCCTGGGGAACGGCGCGGGGTCACGCGCACAAAAAAAGCGAATTCAAACGGGTAATTAACCCCTATTCAAAAGCGGGGCAGCCGGGTAGAACCGAATAGGCCCGACTGCCCCATGAGCAAACGCGGGGAAGGAGGTGCCTCCGCGGCCTCAGAGAATTATGCGGATGTGATCTGGAGCGCCTTCACAGCCTCGCGGCGGATCAGCCTGCCATCGATAAATTCAAAAGCCAGATAGCCGATCTGCCCTTTCAGAGCGAACAGTTCCTTGAGCGTCCTCACCGTCACCGGGCTGCGCTTGACGATCCAGTAGTACCTGAAGTCGCCGAAGAGGATGGGCTTGGCTCCTGGTTCCGCGCTGGGCATGTACTCCGAGATCATGACGGGCTTGCCCATGATCGTGTCGTCGCTGCCGCGCCAGAGGTAATTCCCGGCTTCGTCTTTCAACTTCTTCAGGGCATGGGCGGTCGCGTCATTCATGAGCCAGACACCGTTTTTTCGGTACTCAGGCTTGACTGAAAAATACTGATTGATCACACCGTCATAATTGAGAGTGTCTGCGGCGACGCCAATCTCCGCGCCTTCCTCGTCATGTAGCAGGCCAAAGGGCTCATCGATACCAGTACCGGAGATGAATCCTTTATCCTCTGTCCTGGCGAAGGCTTTGGCCAGTCGCTTGGTAAGGTAGCCTTCCAGATCGAATGCGGCGTCCGAAACGAAGTCCATCGGGAGCCGGAGCAGCGTGGTCAGTTTGTGCCTGCCGATCAGGATCCGCGTGAAATCATTGATCACGTCTTTCACATTGATTGATCCGTCTTCCGGCACGAACTCCGCCACATCATTAGATAGCGCCGCCCAGACTCCAACCGATCCGCTGTAATGACAGAGGACCGTGCTGATCTGCCGCATGACGCTCTCCCGTGTGACGGCTTTCTCATAACTGCCGCCCGCACTGTTGGGCAGGGCATAGGCTCCGGTATCTACAATGCGGCCTGCCGTCAGGTTCTGCTCGGCTGCTTTGTCGCCGCGCATAAGATTCCAGAACGTGCGGTCGTATTCGGGCTGACCGCAGTCGGTGATGAGTTTTCTGTAATCCATGGTTTACCTCCTTAGTGTTTGTCGCAGACTAGGCACTTATAAAGGCCGTGGTCGTAAGCGTCCAGGGGTCTGCCGCAGAGTCGCAGCTTAGTAGTGGCGCAGCGCGGGCAGCCGATGTCGTATTCCAGGGTATCTTCGAAACTGGCGGGCTTCCGCGTATGCAAACGGAAGCGGAACTTGTAATGGCCGTCGCTTCCGTCAATCATATGCTCGATCAGACTCATTTCACAGTCTTCTTTGACAAATTCAACTGTGTTGGAAGTAGATACGGGCGCGAGGTATTTTCCTTTCTCAGGAACGATAAGCGGATAAGCTTTCATTTCCTTCTCTCCTTCTCTCTTCGAGTACATTTATCGCAGGCGTAGAGAAAGTATCTCTTTCCGTCTACATTGGATGAAATAGGACTGAGGATCCCGCCGCAGTATGGGCAGTGGATCCTGAACCGGGACACGGTATCCCGGGACTGGGGCTTCGCTGCGCAGAGCCGGAAATAATGAGGGACGACCTCCTCCAGCCAGAAGCGGTGATGCTCCCGGATGGAATTGAGATCGTCAGTTGGAAGAAAGCCCTGCTTTTCAAAGCCGCCGGTATCCATGTCAATAAGCGGATAGTATCGGATGTATTCCATTAACCGTCCACCTGGTCTTTCACAAGCTGGAAGCCCCTGCTGTTGCAGAACTCCACAGCCTCCGCAAAGGAACGAAAGAAGACCTGGGAAAAGCCGTACACGACTTTCCATCTGAGCAGGTCGGTTCGTTTGCTCTCCATGATGATCACGGGATTCTTCTTCCTGTCCGTTCTCAGCTGGACGCCGTCATACCGGCAATCACTGAAATCTTCTGCTCTCATAAATCTTTTGGCGTCCGCCTCATTGCTGACGCCGATGGGAACAAGTCTCATGTTTTCTCCTTTCTTCATCCGGGAGTCGGGTGTGTGACGGTCACGACAGTCATTTCATAAAACCTTCTATAGAGAGTTTTCTGAAAAATGCCCTAAAGGGACTTTTATATAGAGACTGACATGACCGACACACTACTCGTTCCAGGGCGCATCGTTGTAGTCCAATGGCTCAAAATCCGGCTTCAGCCGCACACCACAGACGACACGGCCCTTATTCGTACGCTTCCTGGTAAAACCGGCAAGGTCGATGGCTGCGTAAAAATCTGTGGTCGAGCGGGTATATTCGCCATTCCTGTTGCAGAAGTCCCGGTAGGCCAAGTAGAAGTCGCCGGAAGACGTCTGATAGGTGTTGCCTGTTTCGCAGCATTCGGTGAGGAAATGATCGAGCCAGTCGCTGTTCTCCCGGTATAGCGCCGTTGCCTCCCTGACGCATTCCGGCTGCTCAATGTGGAAATTTGAAGCAATTACCTGCCGCGCGCCCTCGATCATCCAGGCGAGGATAGCCGGGCCTGCATGGTCGTATAGGTAGTCCGCGTAGTTCTTGATATCTCCACTGCCTTCGATTCTGGCATTGAAGGGAACAACGATCAGCCTGCGCCAGGTGCCCGGATCATTCGCGCCCACCTTCGGCAGATGGTTGGTGTAGAGAACGAGCGTGTGGGTGGGCGTGAAAGCGAAGGGATCCTTGTATTTCTTCTCCGCAAAGATCTCGTCTGTGGAGCAGAACTGCTTGACCAGAGAGGTGTTGAGCCGCATCCCTTCCTCCAGTTCCGCGGCAATCAGCAGGCGCTTGCCCTTGGTCTCTGCCAGTTCCGGCTTTACGTTCCTTTTGCAGCCGACTGTCAGCGCATCGGCAGAGATGTTGCCGCTGTAGCTGCCGAGAACCCGGGACAGAACATTCCAAAAGGTGGACTTGCCGTTTCTGCCGTCTCCGTGCGCGATGATCAGGGCTTCGACATAGACATGGCCGATGATGGCGAGACCGGCGATCTGCTGCACATAGATCTGCAGCGCATCGTCTCTGCAGAAAAAGGTACGCAGCGCTGCCTGCCAGATTTCTTCTCCATCGTTGCCGGGCACGACCGCGGTGCATTTGTTAATGAAATCCTCGGCCCGGTGAGGCTGCTTGCCGTCCATGCCCTTTCGGAGATCCACGGTGTAGTCCGGGGTGTTCAGCAGAAAGGCGTTGGCATCCAATTCCCGCTGATCGATCTCGACCATGGGGCGGGCCTCTTTCAGCGCGGCAACCTGGTATTTGGAATCCCGGCGCTGAAGCACGAACTTCTTATAACTGAGTGCAGCCTGATGGGCAAAAATGATGGTTTTCTGCTCTTCAGAAAGATAATCCGCGGCATCTTTGGGATGCTCGTTGAGAATTTCTTTCGCCCCGCTGCTCTCCATCAATTCTTCCGTGCGTTCGATCTCTTTCTCCGCTTCGCGGAGCTGGGCGTCGGTGAACTGCTGCATGGCGGCCTGGGATCGGGGCTTGGACTCCTGCCAACAGATGCCGTCAAAGACGATATAGTCCGTCGCCGGGGAATAGCGGACATAGCTGCGGCAGTGCTTGGCAAAAGCGTAGGCTTGTCCAACGTCGGAGTAATCATCCGGCTTGCGAGGGGTATGGTCGTTGTATTCGTCCGGGGGGATATACCCTTCCTGAGCGGCGACCTTCTTGCCGAAGCTGACGGCGCTCTTCCAGATGCTTTTCAATTCATCCTGGCTGAGCGGAGGATCGCAGGCTTTCGCTTTCTCCACGAACAGTTTCCTGGCCTCATCGGTGTTGCCGTAACGCTTGATCAGCTTCCCGGCAATGTGCGACATGGTGGTATTGCGCTGCCCCTCGGGGATCACCTGATCAGACAAATCCTCAAGTTTTCCGGTCGGTGCTTCAACAGCGGTCTGTTCTTTCTCCGGCTGCGGAGGCGGGGCCAGCTGCCCCATGAATTCATTCAGCTGCAACGGTCTCACCTCCATGCTGCTCCACGACCGGCGACTTGACGCCGAAGAAAAAACGGGCAGAGTCTTTCGCGTTGGTATCGAAGTAAGGGAAGTGCGCGATGACCGATTCCTTCAGCTGACGATAGGCTTCTGCATCTGTGATCGGATCGACGGGAAAAATGATGTGGAACCTGGGCCGCGGACTGTACTTGTCCTTCCACTTCATATGGTGTCGGCTGTAGATCAAATAGAACGGGACGCCCGGGAACGCGGCTTCCACATCGGCGGCGGTCTTCCAGTCAGACTCCAGGTCGGAGTGATCATTGTCGCAGTCGACGGGCAGGCAATCTGAGCAGATGAAGTTTTTGACTGCCCGGTGACAATCCTTGTATTCGGCAAAGACCTGGTCGTACTGAGCGGCCTCAGTCAAATCCTCGGCGGAGCTGATGATCCGTTTCTCGGGATAAAACGTATTGAACTTATCCCCGCGGCGGTTAGCCGTATAAATCGTGATTGGCTTCACAGCGGCAGCCTCCTTTCAGAAATTTTTTCATGGTATGGCTCCTTTCTGAGAGAAGTCCTCTCACTATACAAGCCATCTGGGGGTCATTTTGTGGGGGTATTTCCGAAATGTTTTTTCAATTTCTTTTCCGCCGCAGCAACTGACTCTGCTACACTGCTGTAATCGGTGCCTTCGATCCCGGCAATTTCCCGCAGGGAGAAGCCGTACATCTTCAACAGCATTCTACGGTGCTGTTTCTCGGTCAGGATATCCAGACGCTTCAGTCCCTGCGCGTCCTCTTCCTTCAGGAGCAGGATCTCTTCTGGCGTCATGTGGTACGCCAGGGAACTGTAATCATGTGAGGCGGCGGGCTCATACTCAAATGCATCCAGGGAGGAGACTCCGTGCCGCTCGTCGCGCCGGTGCATGTTGTACTCATGGCGATAGTCCTCTTTGAAAAAAGCCATCACCTCATCCATTAGTTCCGGCGGCGTATCGTCCGGGATGTCGACATTGACGGTGCCGTTGTAGTAGTCTTTGTATTTTACGATCATGTTCGGTCCTTTCCGCCTGATGCGGAAAAGAGCCGAGATACTGATCCTAAGAAGCCTGATTACCTGAAAAAGGGCGCAGTTATCCTAAGATACCAATACTGCCGCTGTGATGTGGTCGCGGCGGACAGTATGTATCTCGGCCCTTATACGTAATCAGGCTTTCGATATTTTGTTTTTATTTGAGCGGAGCCGACGCTCCGGTGCTCACGAGATTGACCCTCTACAGGTAGCTCACGGAGAAGGCAAAACTATATGGTTATCAGAATTTCTTTTCACGGGTAGCCCACGGGAAAAGCAAAACTACACGGTTTGTCGAAAAAGTTTTTCTATAAGCAGTCCACGAGAAAGCAGTAAACTTACCGGATCATAGATATTTTTTTGCCTCCCATAGCCCAAAATAGAAAAGCCTCCTCTTTTGCCGAAAAATACTGAAAAACACCTCCCTCCGAGAAGCCACGGGAAAAGTCAAAAGTTGAAGATAATCTGTACTTATTTCTCACCATACGGAGAAAACGGTGCCGTTTTGTTAAGGTGTATTCTGAAGTTTTATTATTTTTTTCGGTAAGAGAATAACTTCCCGTATTTCTCGCTGGACAAAAATGGCCTTTTGACCGGTTCTTTTTTGGAAAAAAGGCAAAAAAATATCCTCATCGGAATAACCGATGAGGGTTTTCTGTAAATTGTGTTTTCTACCGCGTTGTGATATAATTAAATATCTCTTTATACGCATTGTTTCAGCGCGCAATTAATGGCCTATGTATAGGAAGTGATGGGGCATATGATAAACGGGTGCTCAGATGGTACATTTGAAATTGCTGAAGATTGGCTAATTGAGTGCATCATTTGCGGGAGCAGATATAACATTGATCGTCATACTTTATGTGTTACTGTTTCAGAACACGGAGATAGAGTGGAGCATTACTTTTTTGGCGAAGCTAAATGTGATTGTTGTGGCGAGCGGCTGTTTTACCGCGTGAAGGTATATGGAGACAAAGATGGCAAATTTCTATATGAAGATCACGAATGCGATGATGTTGATTTTGTGCAGCCACCAGTAATTCGCTCTCTTCATTCAAAACCACAGTTCATCGCTCCAGCATTATGCGAAGACGAGGTAGATAAGCATCGAAAGAATAGCGTGTCACATCATTATGATTTTGGAGGTATAAATATGGCAGAACAGTACATAATCAACCCCGGCCATTCTGTTGTTGCAAATGGATTGCAGTTTATTTCCAATGAACAAATCGTTGAAGCAATTCTCTTTTGTAACAGCGCCATTCGTTCGCTCGATGAGCAGACTAAACAGTTTGATATTAATATATTTGAAGCGTTGGGGATGCGAAACCTCAGCGGTATCGTTGGTGAATACTTTGCAAAAAGCGTACAGCGCTTCTCGAATGAGTGCCTGCACTCGAATTTGCATCAAGACGGGTATCCTGACTTGTTGTTAACAGCAACCCCCGAGCAAAAGGAATACTTCTCCACGCTGTATACCATTGAAAATGGGAAAAAGTACCCTCGTGATAAAGCACTATTTAGCCCTTACCGCTATGGGGGAATAGAAGTAAAAGCAACCTGCGGTAGTACTCCTCCAGCTTCCCGCATTCCAAAACCGCTGATCGGTGAAAAACGCATTGACCTTGTAACAACATTTGATTGGAAGGCTCATCATCGAGAAACAAATAATCTTTTAGCTATTTTATGGGATTTCTTGGATGAAGTACCTACTATTGTTGCCTGCTTCTACAGAAATGATCTTTCGATAGACGATTGGGGCGAAATCGTCCAGCCACGCGAAGGCGGCGGGCGGACAACCAGCGTTTCCATTATGAACAGTTCAGGCATTAAGAAGATGTGTGGGGGCTGGATTGCTGTAATAGATCGGCCTGAGTACATCGAAAAACTTGCTGGTAGAAAATGGATCGGATACAGAGTATCAGGTTAACAGTAGAAACAAGCCTGCTTAGAACAAAAAGCAGGCTTGTTTTATCAAATGGTCAAATGGTAATAATGTTTTTTACAATAGCATCAGTTACTCTGGGGGGGACGCTTTCCCCAATGGTATCCCTAATCAGCCCGTCGCTGACATATTTGCCATCAACCTCAAAAGAGAAGGGATAATCAGCTATTGACTGAAGGACCAATGCTTCATACAGAGATAGAACTCTGTTTTGAGACGGATGCAGCTTGTTATCCGAGCATGCATATTGAAAGTTCTGCGTTAACGTGCTTGCCGGTTCATCCCAGCGCATTCTCTTATATGCACTTACAAACCCTTTCATTAATCGCAACGATCCGTCTTTAGCTTCAACATATGGTCTCGGGAGAAGCGATCCACATCTTTCGCAATAAAGCGGAGTGCCAATGTTAGCCTGATTTATTCCGTTTTGCCTGGTAGCGCCATGTCGGCGATTTCCCTGATACCTGCAGCTGGGGTTCACACATTGGTTGTTAAAGGCGGTTTCACCTTCAGGAGTGTTCTCAACCCAAAAATACTTCTTATCATCAAGAGTAGGAACTTTATGCAATGGGTGGAACTGGGTATCCTTGTTTTTCCCTTTTCGACCATCAATCGGCGGGATCTTGCCAATTGCATCTCGAACAGTGACCCAGGGTTCCACAAACAGATTACCCTCTGCACCATGAGTCGGATTGGGCAAAAAAGTATGATACTTTTCAAAATGCGCCTTTGCCGAGGGTTTTCTTGATAGAATAGTAATTAGTCTTTTCCTGTTTTGCGGTACTCCATAATCCGCCACATCAATTACTTCTGCTTTTCCTACATATTCCGAGCCAAGTCTCTGAAAAATGTAGTCAATAATGTTAACCAGCTCGTCGTTTCCATTGTATATTAGCGTGTTCTGCATCCCTGGCACATTTTCAAATATGACCCACTGCGGTCTTAACGCAACAATTATATCTAAAGTAGGAAGAATAAGGCGGTTGCGTTCGTCAAATTCAGGGCGTAACCCCTTTCGGTAATCAGAAAGCATTTTTCCCATTCCATTTGAGGACATTCCTTGACAAGGAGGTGTCGCCAATATTAGGAACAAATCATCACTGAATTTTTCTCTGTAATATTCAATTATCTGATCTTTGCATTCCCATATATCAGCGGTAAATACCTTGGTATCGGGATTGTTCTTTTGGAACAGTCTTGCCCGTTCAGGTATTATTTCATTGGCAATTACCGTTTTGACTCCATTGGCATGAAGCCCCAGATCGCCAATGCCAGATGAGGAAAAAAGACTTATTGCATTCATATAAATTCCCCCTGTTAACTATTGGGGATTATACCACAATGCACTCAGTTTTGAAAGTGATTAATTCCTACAGGCAAAAGTATCCACGATAACAACAAAACTCTTTGGCAAACAATGCTCAGTCTGGTATAATTAGATGTGTTTTTGAATAGTAATCAATTCTCCACCCACGCAAGGGAGGCGGCAAAGTACTATGGATGGACAGTTATCATTCGATGATTTGGAATTTACTGCTCGTATTGCCTCTGAGCCAGGAAGGACAGCCTTCCTCGACGAGTGTGGAAGCTTTGGGTTCGATTTTGATTGCGATGGTGTTCATCCATATTATGTTGTATGTGCTGTTATTGTTAATAACAAAAACATAGCAGCCATAAACAAGCAGGTGGATCAACTGCGTGCGACTCTTTTTAGCGGAAGCGAAATGAAGTCGAGTAAGATTGGATCTAAGCATTCTCGCAGGGCAAAAGTACTAATGGAGCTCCTTCAGTTGGAATTTCAAATTATCTTACTAATCGCTGACAAAAAAGCATTCGTCAAAGAGTCACCGCTAACTGAATACAAGCAATCTTTTATTAAATTTTTACATCAAAAACTGTATTCCTCAATGTATTCTGTATATCCCAAATTGAAAATTGTAGAAGACGAGTACGGATCATCTGAGTTTCAGAAGGGATATAAGGAATACGTTATCAATCATAGGCCAGCATATAATATTTTCGATAATTACGATTTTGATTTCGTAGATAGCCGTCAGAGCAATATAGTCCAAATTGCAGATATTATTGCCGGATCTGTTATGCAGAGCTTGGTCGATCCCAGTGCGCCTGATGCAATGAAGATTTTTCGAGGCAGGATTGTCGATATCGTTAATTTCCCGGATTCTTTCGCTATTTATTCCCCAGAAAGCGATACCGAGAGAAAGTATGATGCAGACATATATTACTTGGCTGTTAAGCGGGTATTCGATTATTTGGAAACCAACAAAAATGATATGTCACCAGAAACCAGACTTCGGGTGCATTTCCTGCGATATCTCCTTTTTAACGCGAGGATGTATACAGAATCACGGTACATCTATGCAGATGAAATTGTAAATGAATTATCCCGGGTATCTGACAGTCGCGTTTCAAAAGATTATCTATATAGACGGATAATCGCACCGCTACGCGACGAAGGCTTAATTATTGCGAGCAGCTCTCATGGGTACAAGATTCCTAAATCGCTGAAGGATATTGAAACCTACATTGCCCAAACAACAACGGTTGTCGGCCCAATGTTAAGTCGAATTGAAAAATGCCGCAGTCAGATACTGAAGCAGACAGATGGTGAACTGGATATTCTCAAAGATCCTACATTATCTGGTTACCGCCGGTTTTTCGGTGATTATTCATAAAACAGTACTAAACCATATTTCAATCATACAGAGAAGAGGAACATCTGTGCCATGAGAAAAGTAAGGAAGAAAAACAAAATAACATTTTTTCATGAGTATAAGTGGTGGATTGTCGCAACAATTTGCAGCCTAATTGTCGTATATGTAATCATATATGTATGCTTTCTGGGAAACGGCTTTCTCCCCGCAGGAACAGCCTTGGAAAAAAGAGACTGGTTGGCGTTTTTAGGGGCTTATTTGAGTTTCGCGGGAACGTTACTCATTAGTATTGTTGCTATCCTTCAGAGCCGTTTCTTTGATGACAATGAAAAAAAGCGCACGGCCTCTGAGCGTAAGAAGGCCATTCAACCAATCCTCTCTGTTACGATTGAGGCTGTCGATTCGCAAATTGCAGGAACGGCAGAGGCTTTTAATGTGCACAAACCGGAAAGCCTCCCAAAACACAAAAATGTCACTATTTTGCTTAAAACGCTGGTCAATACCCAATATGCAATGTAATTGTATTCGATAAATACTTATGGCAGATGCTTAAGCCTAACGAAAAGAAGCAGATCCAAGTGGCGTACTCCGATTCTCCGGATGTCCAAAAATGGGGAAAGCATGTCATCGAGCTGTACGAAACGGACTATGAACGTTCCGAAGCTGGGATACCAAAGTGGTTTAACGTTAATTACGATGATATTGATGGAAATGAAATGTTCCAGACATATGAGCTAAAGGTTTTCGATGGGACGACATACTACTCGCTCGAGGGAACATACGAAACAGGGCATAACAACAGCACCCTCCCGCAGTAAAAGAGTGCATTGTATCAAGCATGCCGCTCAGACACATGACGATTGTAGTTGTTGATAAAACAGCTAGCTTCATTTGTTGGCCCAGAGTCCAATCTGGCCGCTGTGTCCTGTTTTACGGTCAGTCGCTGATCTTGAAAACTCAAAATGGTATCTTTCCAGGATAAACGAAAAGACCACATCTACTGAGCAATCTCAGTAAATGTGGTCTTTCTTTGTTTTCACCGCTTGAAGACGCCGCTTAAAACACTGCTTTCATAGTGTCCCTAATCTGCGCCGCCTTTTGTGTCTGCTTTTTTGGCACGCCGTAAGGGATTCGAACCCCTGACCTTCTGGTCCGTAGCCAGACGCTCTATCCAGCTGAGCTAACGGCGCATTTCTGAATGCCTTGGTATATTAGCACAGCTTATAGAGAATTGCAAGGGGTTTTTGGGAATTTTTTAAAATTCTCCCTTTTTCCCGGTCCGGGGCTTACCAGCCCATTGTATCGGATATGGAATCCGCCACCTCGCCCATGGTCTTGAGGGCTTTGCCCACGGCGCTCTTCATGCAGCGCTTTTTCCGGGGCCTCATGGCCAGCGCCGCGCAGCCGCAGACGATAAGGCCCATGCTCATGCCAACATAGAAATTCCTTTTGTTCATAGAATTTTAACCTCCTTTTCTCAGGTATGGATATTATGTGCATAAAATGCGTTGCTACACATATGCAAAATGTGGTACAATATCGGAAAAGGCCATAGAATTGGAGGCAGAAAAATGAGCGTCAGAATTCTGGCGGTGGGAGATGTCTGCGGCGAACCCGGCCTTGACTTTCTCGAAAAAAAGCTCAAGGCTTACCGCAGGGACAATAATATAGATTTTGTTGTTGTAAACGGCGAGAACGCCAATGTAGTGGGCGTAACGCCCCGGCAGGCGGACATGATGTTCCGGGCCGGAGCGGACGTTATCACCCTCGGCAACCACACCTGGACCCGGACGGAGCTGCGGCCCTATCTGGACGAGCGGCGGAAGATCCTGCGTCCGGCGAATTTTGGCCCCCAGTGCCCGGGCAGGGGCATCGCCGCATATAAAACGCCCTTTGGGGATGTCTGTGTCCTGAACCTCATGGGCCGCTTCACGCTGGACAGCAATACGGACAATCCCTTCGTCATTGCCGAGGGCTACATGGCGGAGATAAAGGAAAAAATCATTCTTGTAGACTTTCACGCCGAGGGTACCAGCGAAAAGCGGGCCATGGGCTTCATGCTGGACGGCCGGGTCAGCGCCGTCTGGGGGACGCACACGCATGTGCAAACTTCCGACGCCTGCGTGCTGCCCAAAGGCACCGGCTATATTACAGACCTGGGCATGACCGGCCCGGTAAACTCTGTTCTGGGTATCGAGCCGGAGCAGAGCATCGGCAAATTCATGGGCGACCCGCCCCGGCGCTATGAGTCCGCCAGGGGGCCGGTGAAGCTGGAGGGCTGCCTGTTTGAGATAGACCCGCAAACGGGAAAATGCCTTAGGGCAGAGGGGATAAGGCTGACATGAGCAAGATAAAAATTCTTCATTCCGCCGACCTGCATCTGGACTCTCCCTTTGAGGGGCTGCCCGGAGGAAAGGCCGCGGTGCGCCGGGGAGAGCAGAGGGAACTGCTGTCCGCCCTGGCAGAGCTGGCCGTCTCGGAGCAGGCGGAGCTTGTGCTGCTCAGCGGAGACCTGCTTGACAGCGGCAACACCTATTTTGAGACCGGCGAAGAGCTTGTCTCCGCTCTGGGGCGGATTCCCGCCCCCGTTTTCATTGCCCCGGGGAACCATGATTTTTATTCCCCCCAATCGCCCTATGCACGCCTGAAAATGCCGGAAAATGTACATGTTTTTACGGATAAGGCCATCCGCTGCGCAGAGCTGCCGGCGCTTCATGCCCGGGTGTACGGCGCGGCTTTTACGGAAAACCGCAGCACGCCCCTGCTCTCCGGCTTTCACGCGCCCCGGGAGGACGGGATTTTGAACATACTCTGCATCCACGGCGAAGTAGGCGCAAGGGACTCGGCCTATAACCCCATCACCGAGGAGGAACTGGCCCAAAGCGGCATGGATTATATCGCTCTGGGGCATATCCATAAGGCCAGTGGCCTGAAAAAGGCCGGGCAGGTATGGTACTCCTGGCCGGGCTGCCCGGAGGGGCGTGGCTTTGACGAGACGGGGGAAAAAAGCCTCAGCATCATTGAGCTGGGCGAGGGGGACTGCTCCCTGCGCCCGGTTTCGATCGCCGCCCGGCGATATGAGATTCTTCGGGCCGATGTGACCGGAACAGACGCCCTGCTGGCCGTGCA
>UMDR01059387.1_pt1 | contig 13443 bp, 10 predicted proteins | sample 1964541 | NCBI WGS metagenome assembly UMDR01 (sample SAMEA4835999, study PRJEB28245) | human gut metagenome | biome: gut microbiome; material: fecal sample | place: Denmark | collected 2008 | reverse complement strand
CTTTTTTTCTGTCCCTGTCACACTTCATTGTAACACCTACATCGTCATTTATAGGTAAAGACACTTTTTTGTTGAATAAGGTCTATTAATCAATTATACTTACTTACGTAATTTGCAGGTTTCTTGGTTGTAGCAATTAAGATTGGAGAGAAAAAATGTACATTCTTCAGATTTCCGATTTACATCTATCCCCCAAGTCAGATTCAACAAACATTAAAGGGAAAATACATTCTTTACTCACTTCATTGCGAACTGCTTTACCTGAACACAGTGACCTAGTGTGTTGTGTTTTGGGTGATATAGTTGATACTGGGACTTCAGAATCGTATGGTACTGCAATTGACGTCCTTCAGTATCTATATGAACAATTGCGACTCTCTCTTGGAGAGGAGCATGTTAGTATTGAGATTCTTCCGGGCAATCATGACATATGCAACGGAGATCTTTCTGAATTTAACGCATTTGCTTCAAAGTTGTTAAATGAAGATATCTGTTACTCAGATGAGCATTCGGTAAGATTATCTGTGCATTTCGGCTATAATTTCTGCTGTATCTCGTCTGCGCTAAATGGTGAGTATGCGTATGGTCAAATCAATTTTGAGGAGCTAAGTGAAATACCGAGTAATTCAATTCTCTTAACTCATCATGCATTGATTAGCGGGGATAAAGATGATTCCGCGCCTATTCGAGATGGATACCAGCTTCAGACTATTCTTGAACAGCGAAATATAATTACGCTTTTACATGGACATACACACGGATGTAAGCGATATAGTGTTGGTAATTCTTGTCAGGTAATTGGCGTGGGGCCATTGTTTAAAGAAGTCATCGATGTTTCAAACCAATGTAATCTAATAATGGTAACAGGAAACTCAATTAGCAGAATTGAAGTATTTACCTACCACGGCGATCGTAAACGCTGGGATAACACTATCATTTATGAGAGAATACAGGACAACAATTACTATGGAACATCATTGTATGAGACCTATTCACGCATTCTAAATGATGGGATTAGCGGTTCTCCGTTGTACAATCTACGTTTCCAGATAAAACAGAGCTATGATGACTTCGAAAGTGAGATTGAAAAACACTTCTCCAGGTATAAGAACGATGCTGAAGCCTGGCAATCCGAAATATGTCCAAGTGGCTTATATTATACTCATGGGGAGTTAATGAACGGTAAAGACACGACATGGTTAGAGTACGTATCAAATGAGCTTTTGTCTAAGCCTACGAGTAAGCGTGCTATTATCCCATTAATTACTAAAGAAGCGGTTTTTTCTTCCGGGGATAGTCGCCTTGTTTCTTTCGATGTCGTTCAATTTGGTTTCCCCAACGATAGTTGTCAAGAACTCCAGATAACCATTTATTTTAGAGCTCTTGAACTCAGAAATTTTCTTCCTGTCAATTTGTATGAAACACTTATAATGGCAAATAAGCTTCGTGAAAAGATAAGATCTATTGACAGCATCACCATTTGCTTCTTTGCGTTTCGCGCAGAGGTTAAAGAAAACTTTGGATGTTACAAGAAATATAGGATAGAAGAACTTACAGAAACAGATTTTTGCAAGCTTCTTGCTGATGAAGAGTTTCAAGAATTAAATAAACTATTATATGAAATAGCAAACTCAGGGAACACGGTAATAGAAATAGGCTGGCTTGAGAGATTAGAAAAAGCTCTTCCCGTTTTTTACAACAAGGTTAATAAAGATGTGGTTCTTGAGCAATTATCTAAAACCAAAAAGGCTGTCTTAGATTTGAAAAGAGTAAGAGAACACTGTTCAACATATTCGGAAACGTATGATGCGGAGCAGAATGCAAACAACTGTATAAAAGCTCTTGCAGACTTTATGTTAACCGCTAAATGAGAAACAGAATTATGAAAACACCTTTTTATGAGCTTCAAGTTGAAATAGAGAATAGCTGTCTATTGAATTGTATCCATTGCTCTTCCCTTGCTACCAGACTTGCTGGAAAAAGAGCTTTTTCTGACGAAGCATTATTAAGATTCCTTGAGTTGTTTTCTGGACAAGCACATATTTATTTTACGGGTGGCGAACCATTGCTTTATAAGGATTTGCTATGTTTGTGCGATACCATAACATATTCACATCCAGAATTTCACATCGGACTATATACTACTGGAAATTGTTCAGGAGGTATTCCTATTTCTACTGCATTGGCAACATCTTTGAAACAAGCTGGCGTTGTCGATTGTTATTTCTCCATTTACCATTTTTCTTCCGAGCAGCATGATAAATGGACAAATTACAGAGGTTCATTTAATAATACGATTCTCTCTATTAAAAATGTTGCAGATGCAGGCATTATTCCTAAAGCCCACGTCGTTATAAATAGCGCAAATTGCTCGGAATTAAACGACATAATTAAGTGTTCTGAAACTATTGGTGTTAAGGAAATACGTTTTTTAAAGCTTTCAAAATCGGGTGCAGCAATTACACATTGGGATGAAATAGGATTATCAACTAGTTTTCAGAACTCCATTATTGAGCAACTGATTGCTAAAGCTAACTCTAACTGCGTTCGGTTAAGCTTTTCCGGATATCCTGAACTTCATCCGTGTCGATCTTTTAAGACTTCCACTGGATGCCAAGCTGGAACAAATCTACTATACATTGACTCAAACGGCGATATATACCCGTGTGCATGCACCAAACGTTCACCGGAAACATTTAAAATTGGCAATATAACTGATCTACCAGTTATAAAACAATACTTAAACAGTCAAAAAAACGTGACCCACTATGACCACTGCCTAAACGACATAACTTACATTTCAAAACAATAGTATAACAGTTCAAAAGAGAGAAAGAGGTTCTGTTCATGGCTCCTCTTCCTCTCTTTTATTATCCGTAATACTAATTGTTGCGTAAAGAAATGATAGTAGCTGTTTCTTCCGGATCTAAAGTACCCTTGTTAAGATGGAGAATGTCTTCTATTTCGTCAGAGTAAAGGCCAGCACCATAATCTCCAAACATATTAAGCAAATCATTTACTGTGAGAATATGCTCTCTTAAAAGTAGCTCAATTGCTCCTTGAAAAATGTTTTCTCCTAAGAAATAGGGCGTGTCGCCTGGTTCAGCCTTACGCCATCCGTTTTTTGATACTTGACGCATTAAATATTGAAATTGGCTATTTGATATATAATGCAGCTGATTTGCCCGATAGATCATCGACTGAATAGATGACCTCCACTTTTTCTTCAGCCAAAGATAATACTGCAAATCAGTAGGATATGCCTGAACGTCTTTCCCAAAGCTTTCTCTTGGAAGTAAAAAGGCACTTGCAAAAACGTTAGCCTCAAATTCTCTCGTTTTAAATTCTTCCCGACTAAGCAAATCAAGATTGTCGCTCCAAGGATGTATAAGCAGATGAGCGAGTTCATGAGCTAAGTCAAAACGAATTCGCCCCTCGGGCTTACGTCCTTGATCTACGGCTATAAAACAAATTTGTTCGCCACATATTTTTGTGCGCTGACTAAATGCATCAATGCTGTCAGTATCTGTTTCAAAGCCTGTTACGACAATCCCATTCGATTCCAGAAGATACTGAAGGTCTCTAATAGGCTCAAGACCTAATTGCCAATGCCTCCGAACCATCAAAGCTATTTCCTCAAGTTCGGCGTACATTTTCTCGCAATCGCTGTCATCATAAATATTATATCCGCCAGAATAATTAGCAGTGGGCAGATTGAGAAGCGGAAAATCTATATACTGCTCTAATGCTTCGTAAATCTTAGCAACGTATTCAAGCTTTATGCTCTCTTTGCTACGCGCTAGCTTTGTGGAGGATGTGAGGGAGCGAAAGTACGTTGTGGGAGTTTCCGTTTTGTATGTGTCCTCGCTAAGAAAAAAATCATACGGCACGTTCAGTGCTGATGCCAACCTAAATCCACGTTCATGCTCCGGTCGCGTTTCACCACTTTCGTATTGGGAAATAGACTGTTTAGAAATACCAGTCTGCTCTGCGAGGGCTGTTAGGGTCAGCCCCCGCAGTTGACGAGCACTTTTTAGCCGTTCCCCTTGGAATCTCTTTCCACTCATTACAGTAGTCTCCCTCACACTTTAGTATTAACTCTCTTTGGCTTGATCTTGTTCCTTGACTTTCGGAAGTGTCTGCTTCAACTTAGGAAGATTTCGAGTTGCCTCGTTGTGCTCAGTTGCGCTATAATCTACGGGCCCATCATCAATAGTGAGCTTGGAAAAGTCAGGCTTACGGTACTCGCCTAGATCCATCTCATTTACAGTGTTGAAATTGGGATCAAGAAGAACCAGGCTGGTGCTGGTCACTTCATCATGTGCCGCTTCATAACAAATCACGCAATGCTTGTAACCTTCGTTAGGATCAATTGCGCCATAGAAAATGCAATCGTAATCCTGCTCATAAACCTCTTGATCAAATTGGCTCATATCAAACATTGTGGTTTGCTCATACCGGCCATGCAGATCTCCGTTTTCCTTCATTAGAACGGTCTGCAAAAAGTGCGGCGTTCTTCGCAGCTTCCGGGGTATCTGACTGAGATTCGCTCTTGTGGCAATGCTGTAAGAAATCTTGTTCTCTCGATCAACAATCATTCTGCCGCGCCATCCATATCGAGTGAACGGATGCAATATTCCGCCGGCATTCACAGTGAACTGGCGGAGATTTTGGTTGATCCAATCGCCGCGAAGTCCTCCGATTCGATTGTTCGTTTCAAGGTTGTTTTCCCGCAACTCATTTGGGACATCCTCAGAAACGGCCTTTTCTATGGCCCTGAGCGCGCTAATCACGATGTCCATGTTGATCTCGATGTCTCCGAAGGTTCCAGCGTTAAATTTCATGGCGTATACTCCTCTTGGCAGTAATCGATGGCTCTATTTTACATAAAAACACGATTTTGTCAAGAGGAAGCGCGTGTTATTAATAATTTGTCCAAATTAACTCTTGCATTTTCGCTTTCATGTCCATCTTGCTCGCTGATAAAAATCCGTTTCACCGTGAAACACAAAAGCCGCTCTGAGCACAAGTTTGTGATTAGGGCGGCTTTGGGGTATAACGATCCAGGGCTCCTTGATGCAGCAAGCAGCCCTGGATCGCAGTATGAAATTGTGGTCAAATATGTTGAACTTCTCCCAACCTTGTTAAGTGGGGAGAAGGGAAGTGTCAGTTGTCATCTATATAAAGTGTTGACCTGACAGAGCAGGCTTTTCTAACACATTTCTAACATCTTCATAGAATCGAATAAAATAGGTCTTTGTTTTGCTGTGTCGAGCTCCGTAGAAGTCCTTGAAAGGCCTTGGATTTCAAGGGACGAGGTAAACTTCTTTTGAAAGAATGTACCCTCAATTTGCCCTCTTGGGCGATTCAGGTTCTAGTGCTCACTCCGGGCGTGCGGGTTCAAGTCCCGCCTCGCGCACCACAAAAGTTCCGAAAATTGCTCAAATATGAGCATTTTCGGAACTTTTTCTTTATCTTCGCTTTTTGCACTTTCCTCTGTTCTAATGGAGTTCTAATACAAACGCGTTTTTTCGGGCTTTCACGGTTTGTTGCAAAACGAAAGAGAAAAGCAATTCACTCTTTTGCGAAAGAGATGATTTCGGCCTGTGGAAGGAGCTGACTTAATGGAAATCACCTATCCATGATTTCGAGAAACTCTTCCCGCTTGGTCTTCCGTTTCCGGTTGCTGTACTCAATGTCGCTGAATGTTTGCTGCTTCATTTCCGGCACCGTCTTTTCTCGGTGCCTTTATTCTACCATATCTGTCCCTATATGGATAGAGCAGATTAAATCAGTGTTTCCCTAGATGTCTGTTAGCATATCTAACCAGGAGCGAACCTATCGCTCCTGGTTAGGTATCCTCGGAAAAGAGCAAAGGTGTTTCTTTTGGCTGGCTAAAATGATGGCAGTTTTGCCTCTTGTATAGAATGCCAAAAAGTAGAGTGCAGTTTTTTTGCAACTTTACTTCTTGACAGATAAGAATAACGAGGAATATACTTGTAACTGCGAATTGTAACCGGTTACAATTATGGAAAGAAGGGCAATCATGAAAGCGACGATCAAAGATGTGGCAAAATTTGCGGGCGTTTCGGTGGCTACCGTATCCCGCTATCTCAATCACAGCCCCTTGATCGCGGAAGCCTCTGTCGAGAAGGTGCGGCAGGCTATTGAGGCGCTGGACTACCAGCCCAGCATGATGGCGCGCGGCCTTCTCCACGGTAACAGCAAGACAATTGCCCTTGCGATTGACGATAGCAACACCGAGACCTATGGAAACGACTTCTTTCTCAAAATCCAATATGGGCTGGAGCATGAGCTGACCTGCAACAGCTATTATCTGATGATCTGCCATGTGGGGACAGGCGTAGATGCCGTGTCCACGGTGAGGACCCTGATCAATGAAAATCGCATTGACGGCCTTGTCCTCCTCAGTGAAATGGCACACGGAGAGCTACTGGAGCTGCTGCGCGAGAGCCAGATCCCGTTTGTGATCGCCGGCCGCTCCCAGGAGGAGGGTACACTCTGGGTGGATATCGACAACATCGAAGCCGGTCATCGTGCGACCGAGCGCCTTCTCCAGACCGGCGTTGACAGCGTGGGCTTTCTCACCAACAGCTTTGACAAGATGTTTGTTTCAGAGCGTTTCCAGGGCTACTGCAACGCGCTGGAGGCCGCTGGGATTGAAAAGAAAGATTGCTATATTTCGGACGGCCTTGTTTCTCCGGAACAGATTGCATCATATGTTGAGACGCATAAGGACATACTGTGCGAAGCTTATGTGGCCTCTGACAGTACCATTGCGTTTTACTTCCTCCGAGAGCTGTACAAGCGTGGGATCAGAGTTCCTGAGCAGGTACAGGTAATTGGTTTTGACGACAGTGTTCTGGCGGCGGCTGCAGACCCCGCCATGACAGTCGTTGAAATAGACGTTACAAAGCTGGGAGTTTCGGCAGCAAAGCTTCTCATGAAGCAACTGCAAGCGACAGAGCTGCGTCCGGGGCAGAGTCTGTTGCCGGTAGGGATCATCGAGCGAGCCTCAACAAAATAACAAGGCGTCAAGCCGAGTTATTTTTTGCCCAGAATTGTAAACGGTTACAATGACGGATAATCAGTAATTTCGGCGCCTTGAAGCTGCCTGAAAGTCTCAAAAAAACGAAAAGGAGAACAAAACATGAAAAAGCGTTTGATAGCGATGCTTCTCGCGCTAGTACTTGCGCTGTCCCTTGCCGCCTGCGGATCTTCGACAACAGGCAATGAGCCCGCAGCGCAGTCTACTAGCCAGGGAGCCGATCAGCAGCCTGCCACCGCGACGGCGGATCCTGTGGAGATCACCTTCTGGCATTCCTACAGCGAAGGTGAGGAAAAGATATTCAACGATACCGTTCTGACTGCCTTTGCCGCACAGCACCCCGAGATCAAGGTTAATGCGATCCGTATGCCCTATGAGGGGCTGGACGAGCAACTCATCACCGCCGTCAGCGGCGATGCTGCGCCTGATGTGATCCGTATGGATCTTACATGGGTTTCCCAGATGGCTAAGCTTGGGGCCCTGGAGTGTGTCAATGGCTATGATGGCTTCGACGCCATCGCCGCCAACGCGTTGGAGGGCTCCCTGAATACGACGCTCTATAAGGGACAAAACTATGGCCTGCCTCTCAACGCCAATACCACCGTAGCCGTGTACAACAACGCGGTTTTGGCCGAGTACGGCTTCGACGCGCCCCCTGCGACGCTGGACGAGCTGATGGGCGCTCTTGACAAAACCGATCCCGCCAATGACAAGTATCTTTTCTGCGTGTCCGGCTCCTACAACTGGGCCATGCTGCCCTTTATCTGGACACTGGGCGGAACTGTCACCGATCCGGGCTACACGACGGCCTCCGGATATCTGAACTCCGCAGCCACGGTCAATGCGCTGGACACCATTGTTAGCTGGTATAACGACGGCGTTATCGGCCCGGCGATCATGGGCGAGCAACCCGATGGCTGGGGCGGCATTGAGGCCGGAAATTACACCATGTTCGTGGAAGGACCCTGGTTCTTCAGCTCAGCGGATAAGCTGGATACCTACACGCCCGCTCTCGTTCCCTCTGTGGACGGACGCAGCATTTCCATTGTCGGCGGTGAGGACATTGTGATGACCTCCACCAGCAAGAACAAGGAAGCCGCGTGGACCTTTATGCAGTTCATGCTGGAAGATGAACAGCAGGTTGCTATGGCAGGAGCCGGCATGATCCCCGTTACCGCGTCTGCAATGGCCAAAATCGACACCAGCGCATCTCCCTATGTCGCTGTCTACATGGAACAGCTTAAGACCGCGGAAGCCCGTATCCCTTGCTCCAGCTGGCCGACCATTGAAACCATTCTGAACACCGCTTTTGAGAGCGTCCTGCGCGGACAGGCCAGTTCCCAGGATGCCCTTGACAATGCTGCCGCTCAGATTGACGAGTTGCTGGCACAGGAGTAGTTTTGCATTGTCCTATCGGGGCAAACTTGCCCCGATAGGTTTTTGAAATCATGGAGTTGATGCTATGGCTTCCTCAAAAAGAAAATTCATGATCGGCTGCCAGCAGTGGCTGAAGGCTCTTCCTTTTTTAATCTTTGGCTTCGTCCTGATGGCTATGTTCATCCTCTATCCGCTGATTCGTAATATCTATATCAGCTTCACCGACTTCAACGTGATCAAAAATGAAGTGACAGAGTTCGTTGGAGCAAAAAATTATCTGGATTTGCTAAAGGACAAGAATTATCTGATTGCGTTCAGAAACACGCTCCTGTACGCACTGGTCACTGTGCCGGGACAGATGTTCTTCGGCCTGATCCTTGCCAGTCTCGTTAACTCGGTAAGAAAAGGACAGACTTTTTTCAAGGTGGTCTGCTATCTTCCCGTCATTACGTCCTGGGTTGTCGTGTCTTTGGTATTCAAATATCTGTTCATGTCCGGCAAGGGCGGGCTTATCAACTACGCACTGATGCAACTCCACCTGATTCGGCAGCCCATAGCTTGGCTGCAGAACGAATGGACGGCCAATGTCGTGCTGTGGCTGTTTGGCATTTGGAAGGGTGTCGGCTGGGTCATGATCATATATCTGGCTGCGCTGCAGGGCGTTCCAAGCGAGGTCTACGAGGCGTCCGAGATCGATGGAGCCGGGGCGGTTCGCCGCTTCTTTTCCATGACCCTGCCCATGGTACGCAACACCACGAACTACCTGTTGACGGTGTTGACCATTGGGGCCTTTGGCGCCTATATCCACGTCATGATGATCACGGAGGGCGCGCCGCTGGGCACGACTAATGAGCTGATGAACTATATGTACAACACCGCGTTTTCTACTTACAACATCGGATCCGCAGCGGCACAGGCCGTGCTGATGGGCGTGATCGTTCTGATCCTGACCATGATCCAGCGCCGTGTTTCACAGGATCAGGTGAATTGAGGAGGGCTGCGAGATGAGGAGAAAGCTATCTAAGATTCCAAATTACATCGGACTTGCCCTTTTTGCACTTTTTGCGCTGGTCCCGTTCCAGTACATGCTGGCTACGGCTATGACCCCGCTGAGCTATTCCATGCCTTATCCCCCGATCCTGGTGCCGGAAAGCCTGTACTTCGGCAACTTTGTGGAAGCCTGGAACGCTAACCATTTCAGCCGGTATTTTCTCAACAGTCTGATTGTCGCGGCGATTGCCACGGTCATCATTATGCTGGTTTCCTCCGCCGGAGCTTATGCTTTTGCGCGCATGCAGTTTCCTGGCCGGGAATTTGTATTCTATCTGTACCTTTTCACCATGATGGTGCCGACGGTAACGAACCTGATCCCGCAGTTTTTGCTGATGAAGGATTTGAAGCTGGTTGACACCTATCTCGGCCTGTTGCTGATCTACATCGGCATCGGTGTACCCAGCAACACCTTCTTCCTGCGAAACTTCTTTCTCGGTCTGCCGAAAGAACTGGAAGAGGCAGTCATCATCGACGGCGGGAATCACTGGCAGATCTATTGGCGCATTGTGCTGCCGCTCTCCAAGCCCGCGCTCGGCACCTTTGCGATCTTGGCCTATTCCAATGTATGGGATGAATTCCTGATCGCCCTCACCATGATCAAGACGCCCGACAAGCGGACTCTCCCTATCGCGCTGCGTCTGTTCCAGGGGCAGAATCTGAACAACTGGGGGCTGATTTTCGCGGCGTCCTTGATCGCAGTGCTTCCCATTTTGATTATCTATATCGTGATGCAGAAAAAGCTCATCCGCGGCGGTGCCATGGATGGTATGCTAAAAGGATAAGCTATGCAGTTTTTTGATTATGAAATAGAGCACCGCGCCCGTTATCCGTGGCAGTTCGTACAGGGGAAAAGCTGTACGCTGCGTCTGCGGTGCAATGAGCCGGTGCTCAAAATAACGGTTCTCCATGGCGACCCGTTCTGGTTTGCGGAGGGGGGAAAGAAGGAGCCTGTTTTGGAAGAAGCAGAAGTTTTCTCAAAACAGCTCTTGCTGGATGACACATATTACTCCGTTACGATCCCCGTGCACACGCATAAGCTCCGCTATCATTTTGTGATCACCCTGTACGACGGGACAACGCTCATGCTCTCCGAGCTGGGTGTAACGGACGAATTGCCGGAGTCGCAGATTCGTCCATTTATGGTTCCCTATGTGTTTGAACGGGAGCACTACTGTGCGCCCGACTGGGCAAAGAACTTCGTATGGTATCAGATCTTCCCCGACCGCTTCGCTGGAGAAGGAGATCCTGCGGCGTTTGTTCCAACGAGAGACAATTTCTTCGGCGGAACGCTGAAAGGAATTACCGGGAAAATTCCCTATCTGAAAGACTTGGGAGTACAGGGAATCTATCTGAACCCGATCTTTCAAAGCCCCTCCAACCATCGCTATGATACGGCGGACTATGCCCGCATTGACTCCCTTTTAGGGGATGAGAAGGACTTTCGCCGGCTGGTGGAGTCCCTGCATGAAGCCGGGTTGAGAATCATGTTGGATGGGGTGTTCAATCACTGTGCTTGGGATCATCCCTTTTGGCAGGATGTACTTCAAAACGGCGAAAGCTCGCCCTACTATGAATGGTTTTACATAGAAGATGTCCGTTCGCTGACAGGCGCGGAAAAAGAAAAATTCTCTCCTGAAATCATCAAGAGAGATCATCCCTTCGCATGCTTTGCCTTTGCCGCGAATATGCCGAAGTGGAACACGGAAAATGAGTTGGTTATGGACTATCTCATCGGGCAGGCCGAGCATTGGACGAGAGATTATGGGATCGATGCATGGCGTCTGGATGTGCCGGATGAGATCAGTATGCGATTTTTGAGGGAATTCAAGCGCCGAATTCGAGCCGTGTCCGATCAGGTATATATCATCGGTGAAATCTGGCAGGACGCGGGCTTGTGGCTCGATCACTCGGTGTTTGACGGCACAATGGACTACCCTCTTTACTATGCGATCCGGGATTTTGCTATGACCGGTCAGGACAATCTTGCCGCCTTTGCCCGGCGTATTCAGCGCTGGGTTATCTCTTCGCCGGAAGCGGTTCATCCCTATCAATGGGCCTTTTGTTCCAACCACGATATCCCGCGCCTGCTGACGGAATGCGGCGGCGATGCGGAGCGGGCCAAGCTCGCGCTTTTCCTGACTGCAGTCCTCGGCGGGAACATGAGTGCCTATTATGGGGACGAACTCGGCATGGAAGGCGCAGACGATCCAGATAACCGAGGTGCGCTGGTATGGAGCCGTTGTAACCAGAACATCTGCGAATTCTATAGGCAGCTGATACATTTAAAAACAACTACACTGCAAGAGCTTAAGTTGACTCGCGTTATTCAGCGTGAGCATCTGTCCATATATTTGAAAGCGAAAAACGACCACGATTTGCTTGCTGTAATAACAAGACCGGCAGAAAGTATTCTAATGACCGACGCTTCACAGTTTCAGCCTGTGTTTGGTCAAGTAGAGAGCGGTGACCATGGCCCAACTGTCAAGGGATTTGCGTTGTTTGAAAGGAACACTTCAGAGCAGATGTGTTAATCGGCTTCAAGGATCCCCCTTTGCTCCTTTACGGTATTCATTCGGAGTCACATGGAAGTACCGTTTGAAAACATTGATAAAGTGTTTGTCGGAAACATATCCAGTCAGCTCGGCAACACGCTGTAATGTCAGCGAGGGATCGGCCTTCAGGAGGATAGCCGCCTGTGTCATCCGCAGGCGCGTCAGGAACTTACTGTAGGACTCCCCAGTAGTCTCATGAAAGATGTTGGAGAGATAGGCAGAACTGACACCAAGCGCCTCCGCTACAACTGTTTGTGTGATCTGTTCTGTGAAGTGTTCGGAAATATAGGTTGCCGCGCGCTTGGCGAGTAGAGATTGCTCTGTATTCTCATCTGCAAAACAATCAGATATAAAGCTTTGAATCGTCTCTGGCGTCCATTCCGTAGGAAGGACAACCGTTTTCTCGCTCTCAAGCCTGGATTTCAGGCGTTCAAGGCACTCGCCCAGTTCTGCGTCGTTTAGCGGCTTAAGCAGATATTCTGCTACGCCGAGCCGTAGACCTGCTCTGGCATATTCAAATTCGTCATAACCGGTAAGAAGAATGACAGGAATCTGCCTGTTGCTCTCTCGCAGCTTTTCAACGAGGGTAATGCCATCCATCCTAGGCATTTTGATGTCGGTGATCAGAAGATCATAGTGGTTTTCTTTGAACATTCGGAAGGCATCCAGTCCGTCACGTGCACAATCCGTTGCATGAAACTGGGAATGAATACTGTGGAGGTTTTGACGAAGATACTCCCGCATCAAGGGCTCATCTTCTGCAATAAGAGTACGGTACTGTTTCATGACATCTTTGCTCCTTCCGCCTCCGAAAAGGGTATTCTGATAATCACTTCTGTTCCCATATCTGGGGATGACTCAATCGATAGACCGTATTGCTTTCCAAACCTCAAGCGCAGGCGCTGTGAAATGTTTTGCAGTCCAACACCTCTGCGTTCAGATCCAAGTGATTCCGGATCAGGTTGATCCACCTCATTCTGCAGAAGAATTAGATCCTGTTCACTAATGCCGACACCGTTGTCGGACACGCGGATCAAGACGTCGTTTCCCGCAAGGGTCGCTGTTATAGAGATCATCATGTCTCCCTGTCGAGGCTCACAGCCGCGGATCAGCGCATTCTCAACAATAGGCTGTATAGTCAAAGCGGGGATCAGCTTGTCCGAAACCCGCTCATCCATACTGATGCTGAACGCCAGAGAATCATGCCGGCGCTCCTGCAGGCTGAGATAACATTCGGCAATTTTGACCTCGGAGGCAAGGGAAATGTCTTTGTCCGTATTCACCATTCCGCGGAGCAGCACAGACAGTTCTTCAATGCTTTGAACTGCCTCTGTATCACGTCCGCTTTTGATCAAAATACTGACGGTGCTGAGAGTATTAAAGAGAAAATGC
>UMDR01030232.1_pt1 | contig 13568 bp, 10 predicted proteins | sample 1964541 | NCBI WGS metagenome assembly UMDR01 (sample SAMEA4835999, study PRJEB28245) | human gut metagenome | biome: gut microbiome; material: fecal sample | place: Denmark | collected 2008 | reverse complement strand
AGAAAACGGGGTCTACCAATATCCGCTTGCCGTCCGCCTGGATAAAATAAGAAGAATGGCCGAACCACACCAACACATTCTCATCCCGTCCTATGCTTTTCAAGTCCGTCTTGACGGCCGGAACATCTTCTTGTGGACGAAGCTCTTCCTCTTTTTTGAAAACAAAACTCCATAAAGCGCCCAAACGGCCTTTCTTTGCCGTCATCTGCACAGTGGGATGCAGGTTATGGAACTGCCCGTCCCTGTAATGAGGCGACTTTCTGATTCGCTCCAGCCGTTCTCCCTGCGGCAGTCTCCCAAACTGCGGGCGGTTGACAAATACAATACCCGCCACGCCTGTCGCTATAATCACACCCGCTATTATTCCTATTATCATATATATCTTTTTCTTTTTCCGTGACTTCATACTTCAAACTACATTAAACCTGTGCAAATGTAGGCTTACTTCCTCAGTTTAGCAACATACAGATTACGGATGTTGTTATCAATATTACTGTTTTTCTCAATAAATCATTACCTTTGCGGCAAAATTACAAATAAATAAACGAATAAAAACAACAGGGAACAATGAGTGTACACGATTTATGCTGCATCGGTTATATCACACAGGACAAGATAGTTACCACCAAGAACACGATATTCATGCCGGGCGGCACTTCTTTCTATTTTGCGCATGCCATCAAGCATCTCGACCCGAATGGCTTTTTATTGGTTACGGCTCTGGCCGATGCCGACATGAGCGTAGCGGAAGATATACGGAAAGAAGGCATCGAAGTGAAAACTCTGCCCAGCGCCCATTCTGTCTGCTTTGAAAATATATACGGAGAGAATCAGAACGAACGTACGCAACGTGTCACGGCAAAGGCCGATCCGTTTACAATGGAAGGTTTGCGGGACGTCGACGCCCGGATTATTCATTTGGGCAGTCTGCTGGCTGACGACTTTTCGCTGGACGTCATCAAATACCTGTCGGGCAAAGGACTGCTGTCGGTAGACGTTCAGGGCTTTCTGCGCAAGGTGGATAATGAAAAGGTGCTGCCCGTGGACTGGCCGGAAAAGAAAGAAGCCTTGAAGCATATCCATATATTAAAAGCCAACGAAACCGAAATGGAAGTGCTCACCGGATGCAAAGAGCCCCATGAAGCCGCCCTGCTCATTGCCGACTGGGGCGTGAAAGAGGTATTGCTGACACTGGGAGACAAAGGCTCGCTGATATACGCCAAAGGACAATTCCACGAAATCCCCGCCTACTCCGCCCTGCAAATAGTGGATGCCACAGGCTGCGGAGATACCTATATGGTGGGGTATCTGTATATGCGGAACAAGGGCGCGTCCTATCAGGAAGCGGGCTGCTTTGCCGCTGCCATGTGCACCATCAAGCTGCAAACGCACGGACCGTTCCGCGGAACCGAGGCCGAAATCAGAAGGATAATCAATCTCGCGTAAAGAAAAACGTTCTCTTTACGGAACGAGAGTCACTAAAAAGCTGAGAGTGTGTCAAAACAAAAAACGCTTACCGTTTGTTTTGACACACTCTCGTTATTACCCTATCGGCTTATCCGCTCAAGAAGCCAACCCGAATTTCTTCAAGTCCTCTTCCACGCTGCCGATGCCCGCGATATGGAACATATCCACCAATACCTTAGCCACATTCGGAGAAAGGAACGCAGGCAAAGTAGGGCCTAAATGTATTTCTTTCACTCCCAAACTCAACAGCGCCAACAATACGATTACGGCTTTCTGTTCATACCAGGCTATATTATAAACAATAGGCAGCTCGTTTATATCATTAAGCCGGAACACCTCTTTCAGCTTCAAGGCGATAACCGCCAGAGAATAGCTGTCGTTACACTGTCCGGCATCCAGTACGCGGGGAATACCGTTGATGTCGCCCAGGCCGAGCTTGTTATAGCGGTACTTGGCACAACCAGCCGTAAGGATTACAGTGTCCTGAGGCAATGATTTGGCGAATTCCGTATAGTAGTCGCGGCTCTTCATACGTCCGTCGCACCCTGCCATTACGATAAAGCGACGAATCGCGCCGCTCTTTACGGCATCCACCACCTTATCCGCCAGTTGCAGAACCTGGTTGTGGGCGAAACCGCCGATAATCTCCCCGTGCTCAATCTCCGTAGGCGGTTGGCACTGTTTGGCCATCTCTATGATTTCGGAGAAATCTTTCCTGCCCGTCGCGTCCTTCTCGATATGCTTGCAGCCCGGATACCCGGTAGAGTTGGTGGTAAACATTCTTTCCTTATATACGGCATTCGCCAGCGGCGGCACGATACAGTTTGTTGTAAACAGGATGGGGCCGTTGAAAGCCGTAAACTCTTCACGTTGCTTCCACCAGGCATTACCGTAGTTGCCCACAAAATGAGAGTACTTCTTAAAGGCGGGATAATAATGCGCCGGCAACATCTCGCTGTGTGTATATACATCCACGCCCGTACCTTCCGTCTGTTTCAACAGTTCTTCCAGGTCTTTCAGGTCATGTCCGCTAATCAGGATGCCCGGACGGTTCTTGACACCGATATTCACTTTGGTGATTTCGGGATTTCCATAAGTTCCCGTATTCGCCTCGTCCAGCAGCGCCATGGTCTTTACCCCGAAACCGCCGGCTTCGAGCACCAACTGCGTCCATTCGTCCGCCGAAAGCGAGCGGCAGGCTATCGTAGCCAACGCGTGTTGCATAAAGACATGAATATCATTGTCGTTGAAGCCCAAACGCATGGCATGTTCCAAATAGGCCGCCATACCTTTCAAACCGTACGTCAGCAGTTCTTTCAGCGAACGGAGATCCTCGTCGGGTTCACGCAACACGCCTACCGACTTCGCCTTTTCCGCATAATCGGCGCGTGTTCCCTGCCAGGAGAGTTCGTCCACTTCCGGCAAAAATACATTGTTACGCTTGGCTTCATCCATCAAGCGGTTGCGCAGGGCAAGCCCCTTGTCCACCCGCTGCAGGATGCTTTCATCATCGAAATTGGCATTCGTAATCGTGGAAAACAGGGCATCCACCACAAATACATCGGCCTCTCCGGGCACGGGGCATCCGGCTTTACGCAAGGCATCGGTAACTACCGAAACGCCTCTGACCACAAACAGCAGCAAATCCATGGCCTGCGCCGTATGGCTTTCTTTTCCGCACACACCTTTCAGCATACAGCCTACTCCTTTGGCTGTTTCCTGGCATTGATAACAAAACATGTTCATTTCCATTTTCTTATTCATTTAGAAGTTTATACCTACTTTCTGTCAACACTTTCCCCGTCGTTTGGTTTCCTATAAAGAAAGTGTTTCACTATCTTTGTGCAAAGATGGGGATTCGCACTTGCGTAAACTGTCACGTATGTTACACCAAACCACAAAAAAACAAAAAGAGAATGGAAATATATCCGCTACTGAAAATGCCGCCCTTCCAGGGAACCACGGAAGATGAATTATTACCCCTTATCCTCGCCCCCGAGCATGCGTGCCGACTGTACAAGCCGTCCGACTTCATAGCCATGCAGGGAGAAGTGTACCGTTCCCTGTTTATCCTGTGCAGCGGCAAGGTACGTACGCAAATGGTTAATGCGGAAGGTAAGCAACTGACCATCGAGACCCTGAAAGCCCCGCAACTGCTTGCTCCCGCATTCGTCTTTTCATCAGAGAACCGCTTCCCTGTCAATATCGAAGCGATAGAAGAATGTGAAATCCTTGTCGTAAACAAAAACGCCTTTCTGGACTTCCTGCACCAATATCCCGTAGCGATGCACAACTTTTTAAGGCTGGTATCGGACAGAACCCTGTTCCTTTCCAAGAAGCTGAATGCCTTTGCCCTGCAAAGCCTCAAATCGCGTCTGCTGAACTATCTGCGCATGCACGGCTCCATACTCAACCAGCAGGAAGTGGCGCAGATACTCGGCGTGGCACGTCCTTCACTGGCACGGGCGTTGTCTGAGCTTGCCGGCGAAGGGTGCATACGCATGGAAGGAAAAGAGATACAAATTATTAAGACTAAATAAGTAAGATACAAACTATTAAAACTGAACAAACAAGATACAAACTACTAAGACTGAACAAGTAAGTCATAAGTAAGTCATAAATAAGTGTTGAAATTTAATTTATAGCAGTAACGAGGATATAGCATAACCTAAGGCTGAAAGCCTGTTTATCTTATAGCCCGGGGCAACACCCCGGGAGTACGAATATGAATGACATTGCGCCCTGTAAGGGCAAAAGACTTGCATATTCGTCTTTTGCCCTTACAGGGCGCAGAATACCACGAACATTTATTCCCGGGGTGTTACCTCGGGCTTAGAGATAAGAGCCTTTCAGGCTGAAAGCTAAAAATCCTTCAAGCTGAAAACTAAAAATCTTTCAAGCTCAGATTATTCTTGCTATAAATTAAATTTCAACACTTACTTAAGTAAGTCATAAGTAAGTATTAATTTATATCAAGCGGATACGCCGCAGCCACAGATAATAACCCGTCAGCGGAAGTGTGCCGCCCAATAGTGCGGCAATGAACGTCAATATCCGGGTGAACATGCCGCCCCAACTACCCACATGTACGGAGTATATCCAACCCCGCATCTTGCCCGAAGCGTCGGTGTCCTTATATAAGGTAACTTCGGTGATTTCGCCGTCCTGCGGATTAAAGGCATAACGGTCGGCAGCCCGCTGATTGCCGAAACGCTCAAAAGAGACGCTGGCAGAGCCGTTGGAAACTGTAATCTGCTTATAGCCGGCATTACGCGCTTTCAGTTCCTCGTACACTTGCTGCCAGCAAGCATATGGCGAGGTATGCTCTCGATTTCTACGACCTTCTTCGGAAGAGTTACGCCCGGACTTGCCACCGTGAGCCGTTTGCGGTGTACCATGAGCCGTTTGCAGTGTACCATGAACCGTTTGCGGTGTGCCGTGAACCGTTTGCAGCGCACCATGCCCCGCCCTTTGTTTCATCTCTACTCCGAACACCTTATAAAAGCCCGCGCGATACCACGAGAAAGACCATGTCAGTCCGGTCAGAGCCATTGCCAAAAGCAATACAAGCGCATACATACCGCCCGCCACGTGCAAATCGTACCAAAAGCGGCGACGGCCTTTACCGACGGCAATCTTCAGGCTGTTCTTCAGCGCTTTCTTTGTGCGGGGCCACCAGATGACAATGCCCGATATGAGCACGAACACGAACATCAGCGTACTGACCCCTACAATCATCTTGCCCCAAAATATTCCGCCGTCCGGTTTCATTCCGTCCAGCAGCCAGCGATGCAGCTTAAACATGGTGAGGAAGAACGGCGCACGCTCGTGCCTGCCCTTTACCTCACCGGTATACTGGTCTACATAAACGGACGCCCGTCGCGGTTTCGACAGATTGACCTGATAGGCACGTTCCGCATCGGAAGAAATGGAGACACCTGTAACGGCAACACTGTCCGGCAATGTCCCGGCGACTTTCTTTATCAGGTATTCCACAGGAAGCGGAGCGCCGCTTACCTTTTCCACATAATAGAGGTCGCGCCTGCACAATTCCGTTACTTCATCTTCAAATACCAGTGCAGCGCCCGAAAGACAGATAACCGTAATAATCAGCCCGAAAGGGACAGACAGCCACAGATGTATTTTACGAAATGCTTTCTTCATGGCAGTTAATTAAGAGGGCTCAGCTTACCGATACCTGTAATCTGCGTAGCCTCTACCGTGACACCTTTCGTGGCAGTAGCGCTGGACGGGTCTATCTTATAAACAGCCGGATGCCCGTCGGTAGTTGTCACAGCCATATAGGCATAGCCGTTTTCCGTATACGGGGTGTTGCCGAAACCGGAAATCAAGTCTGCCGACGGAAGGCCGGTGACATACGTAAGTTTCTTGCTTCCAGCTTTAAAGACAGCCAGCTCTTTGGCCTCAAAGCCTGTTTCCGTCAGAGGACGGTCGTACATCAGCAGCAGGAAATAGTCGTCCGCAATATGCCAGCAACGCAGGAAGGATTTTCCGCCGCTTTGCTCCTCCAAGTCACAGTAATAGCTGTCGAAGTCTTCCTGACCGTCAGGGATGCGTACCACACCCGCCGGCAAGGTTGTCCGCTGGCGGACATCGCTCATGGTCTTGGCATAACTTGGAGAGAATACGTAAATATCACCGTTGTCAGCTTCCCAGATAGTCTGGTAATACTGGGATTTGAAGCGGCCGCAGGCATAACTGATTTTGTCTGTCTTGATGAGCTTCTTTGTCGTCATGGCGGCATCATCAAAAATTGCCACCCAACACTCGTTGGGGTACTGCGTCCACTGCAACTCACCTTTCTTGTAAGCACTGCTGTTGGAACCGCCGTCTTCGGTCTTTACCAACGTCTCGTTACCCGGCAATATATACTTACCGCCGTCTACGGCAGCGCCATACTGGCTCAACCCCATGGGAACGGCTGCGCTGTATATCTTTTTGTTATGTTCCAGAATGCCCGCCAATGTCACGAACTCACCGTTGCCCAGGAAATTCTCGGACATATAGGCTTTTACTTTCGTATCATTGGTTTTGAACGTTTCGGCCGCTACATCCAGATAAGAGAGTAAGAACATTTTAGGCAGATACTGCTTGTCATCGGCATACTCCGTAGGGCCGTCGCCGGTAGAGGCGGTGATGATATACTTGTCGTAGATGCCGTAAGTGGTGAATCTCTTGACGGCGAACTCTCCCGAACGCGCCTGCACTTCGTTGGCGGAGTTCATGATATAAGAACGGGTCGTTCCGGCATTGCCCTGATTATAAGTCAGTCCATAGAGATACTGATCCTTATAGAACACCCATTGGGAAGCGCCGTCGTTGACAAGTCCGTTGTTGACGGTAGAAACAGAGCCTTCGTCCAAAGTCTTGGAAGTCAGCAAGACGTTAGTCGTATTACCAGAGGCCGTGACAGAGGCAGCGACCACAAAATCGCCTTTGGTCTCATTATTGTTTCCGCCGCCCGGCACTTCCGTATCCGTACAAGATGTCAATGCCAGTCCTGTCATCGCGGTTGCGAAAAGTCCGGCTAAAAAGAAATTCTTTTTCATGATGTTTTTACCTTATTATATTATACTAATCGTTATTGATTTATTTATCAGCTTAATTACCGAAGTATACGCGTACCTTTCCATAAAATGCCCGTCCGGCTTTCTGCAGACTGAAGTTATCGTACAGTTTCTCATCCGTGAAGTTCCGGCACTCGAACGACAGGTTGTAGCGTCCGCCGTGGAGACTGTAAGAAAGGCTCAGGTTGTGTGAGAACTGGTTGGGAACCACATAGTCGCCTTTATTCGAACCGATTTTGGAAGAATAATAGGTAAAGCTATGCAAGTACTGATTGTCGTAGGATACGGTCAGCGCATTTCCCTTTTTCCCGAGGTCGCGCCAGTAGAATGTCACGTCGGAATCGGCAAAAATATACGGCAGGTTGGGCATGCGTTCCTTATAGGCTATATTTTCCGCGCTGCCGGATATGGACGTTTTCATATTATCGCGTACGTTCATCTGCGTAAAGTTACCGCCCACGCTCACCCATTTGCCAAAGCCGTAACGGGCGGAGATGTTATATCCTTTCGTCAGCACCTTTCCGTAGTTTATATAAGTGGCCGCGGATTTACCGCCGCTCAGGTCGGTGATGTTACGCTGGATATAGTCTTTGGTGTTACGGTACACCAATCCGCCTTCCACATATACGGAATGCTTGCCGAAAGTCTTATTATAGCTCAGGTTCAGATTGATGTTATCGCTGTTCTCCGGACGGATGCCGATGTCTCCCATTTCCAAGTCTTCGTTACCGAACATTTCTTCGATAGTAGGCAGACGGTAGGCTTTTTCGTAGGACAGTTTGGCTTGCAGCCCCGGCAGGATGAAGTAAGTGCCCGCCGCTCCATACCCTATGGAACTTACGCTGCGGGTGGTACGTACATAGTCGTCCTGATTGGTATTGGTAGCCACCGGTCCGGCAACAAATTGATTGTAATACTTACCGAATACGGATAAGTTCCAGGTTTCGGACGGCATCAGGCGGTAAGAAAGACCGGAGATGTTCTTGCGGGTTTCCTTGGCGATGGCATCCGACTGCTCTTCTTTGGCGAGCAACGAAGTATTGGAACGGCTGAAAGCATTCAACACGTGATTGAACGTCAGCATGTGTATCTTCCCGAGACGGTAGTTGGCCGTAAACGTACCATTCCAGTTGTTGTTATCGGCACGCGAGTGCTGGTAGGACTGCTCGCCGGGAGAGTTCAGCGGTTTCCTGTCTCCGTACCAGTTGTACTTATAGGAAGCAGTGTCCACGTTTGTCGTCAGGTTCTTGTTATAATTCACGGTCAGCACCACATCCAGCCCTTTCGCAAACAGGTTGCGCTTGTTATACTCCAGCGAGGGCATCAGCGAGTGTCCCTTGCGGTGCTTCTGTCCGTACACTATGTCCTGACGCACACCGGTCTGTATATCCTGGTACATATTGGAATAGGTGAAACCGAACATCAGACGGTCGGCCCACTTCTTGTCGATAACGCCCACCTTACCGATAATCGCCTCATTATGGTAGGTATCGTTGAAACGCTTTACGCGTACTTTCTTGTCACGGTCTATCCGGCCCGTTTCAAAGTCTTCCACCGGAGCGTCGATGTGATAGTCATTGTCCGAATAATTCTGGAACGCATTGATTTCGTACGTAAAACCGTTCTTAAAGGTCTGCCCGAAGTTTACGTTGGATTTATGCGTATTGAACGAACCGTAAGAGTAGGACGCATCCAGAAACCAGCGGCGGCGTTTCTTGTTCGTAACGATATTGATAACTCCGCCGATAGCATCCGTTCCGAAGCCCACAGGCACTACGCCTTTATACACTTCGATACGGTCGGCAAAATTCACCGGGATATTGTTCAGCCCGAACGAGCTTCCGACACCTTCCTGCGGAACACCGTCGATAAACACCTTTACGTGTTTCCCGCTGAAGCCGTCCAGCATGAGCTGCATGTCCGAACCTACCCCGCCCGACTCGCGCAATTTCATGCCCGGCGCCTTGGTCAGTGCGTCACTCAGGTTCTTCGTGGTGTTCTGCAGCTCTTTCGTATCCACCGCCACAGCATTGAATGCCGACCGCTTGATGCGGCTTACGCCCGTTGACACTACCGTTACTTCATCCAGTTGCTGGGTTTCGGGAGTGATTGTGATATTCTGTTTCACCCTTTGCCCTCTGAGCAGCGTCACCGCTTTCTCTACGGTTTTATAGCCGACAGCCGACACTACCAGCGTATAGTCACCCGCAGGCGCACTCACATGATAAATACCTTCGTGATTGGTTATCCCCCCGTAACCGGTCCCTTTCAAGTAGACTGTCGCAAAATCCACGACTTCTTTCTCCGTAGACAGGATTTTACCGGAAATCATCGTTTTACCCGGCTTCTGCGCGTATGCAGAAAATGCACACGCAGACAGGAAGAAAAGGAATAGGTTTGATATAACTGTTTTCAATTTGAAATGATTATTAAGTTGTTACTAATACCGATGCAAAGATCATCAGAAAAAGAACACCGCACAATCACTTGTTTTAGGTAATTACATCAACGCTATTCTAAGAAAGTATCATACCCGCAATCGCTATTGATAGGTATATTCCATTATTTCATTCGCGGTTCATCAAGCGGTGTTCCGCCATTCGTTCGTATTTCGTTCCGGGACGTCCGTAGTTTGCGTACGGGTAAATGGAGATGCCGCCGCGCGGGGTGAAGATTCCCGTAACCTCAATGTACTTGGGATTCATCAGACGAATGAGGTCTTTCATTATAATATTTACGCAATCCTCGTGGAAAGCGCCATGATTACGGAAACTGAAAAGATAGAGTTTCAGGCTTTTGCTCTCCACCATTTTCACATCGGGGATGTAGCTGATACGGATTTCCGCGAAATCCGGCTGTCCCGTTATGGGGCAAAGGCTGGTGAATTCCGGACAATTGAAACGCACCCAATAATCATTACCGGGATGCTTATTGTCAAACGCTTCCAATACTTCGGGGGCATAATCCTGCTTATACTCCGTTTTTCTTCCCAATAAGGAAAGCTGGTCTTTTAATTCGGTCATATTATCAAGTAGTTGAAATTTAGTTTATATCAGGGCTATCTATCATTCAGAGCGTATCTGTTTACTTAATTGATTTCAATTCATTTTCCAGGGATTAAAAGAGGTTATCGCTTACCCGCCAAATACTTTTCCAATCCTTCTCTACGCAGCTTGCAGGCCGGGCAGTGTCCGCAACCGTCACCGGGTATGCCATTATAGCAAGTCAGTGTTTCGTGACGAATCAGGTCGAGTACTCCCAACTCATCCGCCAATGCCCACGTTTCGGCTTTATCTATCCACATCAGCGGGGTGTGCAGTACAAACTGCCCGTCCATGGCAAGGTTGAGCGTTACGTTGAGCGACTTGATAAACGCGTCCCGGCAATCGGGATAACCGCTGAAATCCGTTTGCGACACACCCGTCACGATATGATCGATGCCTTTCTCGCGTGCATAGACAGCGGCAATGCTCAGGAAGAACAAGTTACGTCCCGGCACAAAAGTGTTCGGAACACCGTCTGCCGGCTTTTCCTTATCCATCACCATACCGGGGTCTGTCAACGAATTATGCCCCAACCGGCCAATGAAAGAAACATCCATCACTTCAAACTCCACTTCCGCTTTACGCGCTATCTCCCGCGCCAGCTCCACTTCCTTCCGGTGTTTCTGCCCATACAGGAAGCTCAACGCATACACTTTCTTAAACTCACGCTTCGCCCAGAACAGGCAGGTTGTCGAATCCTGCCCACCGCTGAATACGACTAATGCTGCTTCTTTATTCATGATTGCTATTATTTATAAGAACAGTAGTCGGAAGTTGCGTCAAAATACACTTGATAATTTCTTTTCAGGCACAACCCCTTCCACACTTGATGTCAGATTTCAGTGATTTTCCACACTTTATAAGAGATTCCCTCATCATAGACGTCACTTCCGTCTATCCTTTTAATGGCTTTCACCACCCGGATTGTCACCGGAAGAATCATTACCTCATACAGGGATTTCAGTACTATCTGAATGCACATCATCACCAGCAATTCCTGCCATGCGATAATGCCGCCAAAGGCTACCGGAAAGAATATCAGCGAATCGGCTGTCTCGCCCACCACCGTAGACCAGATGGCGCGTGCCGAAAAATGACGCCCGCCGCTCGCCACTTTCATGCGGCTCATCACATAGGCGTTGAGAAACGAACCTACCAGAAATGCCGACAGGCTTGCAACGACAATACGCGGCGCCATGCCGAAAACGAAGTTGAAATGAGGCGCTCCTTCCCAAAAAGGAGCGGCAGGCAAGGCCACGGCAATCAGCCCCAGCATCACCACAAAGAAGTTCATGGCGAAGCCGCTCCAGATAATCAGGCGCGCCTTACGAAAGCCCCACACCTCGGCAATGCAGTCGTTGATGATATAAGAGACGGGAAACACTAACAGTCCGGCGGTAACGGTTATGCCGAAAACCTGAATGACTTTTGTTTCAAGGAGATTAGCCGCTATCAAACAGACATTAAACAGAATGCCCAGCAGCATAAAGGGTACAGATACTTTTTGCTTCATATTCCTGTTTTTTACGTGGTGTTCTAGAATACACGACCGCTATTCGCGGCATCATACATTTCAGTTTATGATTTCACTCTTGTTAAATCGGGCGCAAAGATACGCTTTCTTTCGGTGACCGCAAAACCATTTTAAATTTAAGTTGTTCAAAGCACATTCACCAAAACCTAACTTAAATGAAAACAATCTTAAAAGTAATGTTTCTGCTGTGCGGCGCAGGACTGTCGGCAGTTGCAGCCCACGCGCAAAAAAAAGTGATTATCGAAGACGAGTCTCCCAAAGGTGTCGTACTGGTCACCATAGACAAGGCGGGCGATGAGATAATCCGCATCATGAATGAGTCGCAACTGCCTTACATCCATGAACCGCAAGCTCCCCGCTTCCTGCTGACGGACAGAAAAGGCAAGTTCGCCCTGGGTATCGGCGGCTATGTACGCGCTACGGCGGAGTATGATTTCGGCGGCATCGTCGACAACATCGACTTTATCCCCGCCTACATCCCTGGTGGAAGCAAAATCAAGAACCAGTTTCAAATGGATGCCAGCACTTCCACCATCTTCCTGAAGCTGGTGGGGCATACCAAGATGCTCGGCGACTTCATCGTGTACACCGCCGGTAACTTCCGGGACGGTTCCAACAAAGGCTTCCAACTGCGCAATGCCTACGTGTCTTTTCGTGACGTAACGGTAGGCTATACCTATGGCGGTTTCATGGACTTGGGCGCACTGCCTTCCACTATCGACTTCCAGGGTCCCAACGGAGCCACCTTTTACCGTGCCACCCAAGTGGCATATACCTACAAGGGGCTGAAAAACTTCCGTTTCAACGCTTCCGTCGAAGTACCTTCCGTAGACGGTACGACCGACAGCGGGCTTGACATCGCGCAACAGCGTATGCCGGATTTCACCGCTTACGCACAGTACGGCTGGAACAGCAAAAGCCACTTGCGTGTGGGCGGACTTATCCGCAGCATGACGTATACCAGCACGCTGAGCGACAAGGCGCATGCCGTTACCGGATTCGGCGTACAGGCATCCGCCACCTTCAATGTAGGCAGGCAATGGCAGGTATTCGGACAGGCCACCTACGGAAAAGGCATCGGACAATACCTGAATGATATCAGCAACCTGAACGTGGACATCGTTCCCGATCCCGACAAAGAGGGGAAGATGCAGGCGTTGCCGATGCTGGGCTGGTATGCGGGATTGCAATATAATATCAGTCCGAAGGTGTTCCTCTCAAGCACATACAGCATGTCACGCCTTTATTCTGAAAACGGATATCCCGCCAACGAACCGTCCACGTACCGCTATGGACAATATTTCGTAGCGAACCTGTTTTGGAATGTCACTCCCAATATGCAGGTGGGTGCGGAATACCTGCGCGGATGGTGTACGAATTTCGATGATTCCACCAATCATGCCAACCGTATGAACCTGCTGGTACAATATTCCTTCTGATTGGCGCAAGACTCTTTCTAATCTGTATAAAAACGAAGAAGGGGATGTATCCGTAACGGACATCCCCTTCTTCCATATATAAAGGTTGGATTATGAAATATCAGAAGCGATAGTCGATGCTCAGACCGAAAACTTTGTTGGTGCGGCTGTACACGTTGGTACCGGGCAAGCCTAAACCGTTGTAGTTTTGAGTGGTCTTTGTATAATCTTCATAGTTGGTCCACATATAACCCACATTCAAGTCGGCTCTTTCCGAAAGCTGCAATTTTGCGCCTATACCCAAAGAGTAAGAATCGCAGGAGAAGCTGGTATCGGTCTGGTAGTTATCAGACAAGCCGTAATCGGTGAACTGTACACCGCCGCTCAGGGTCAGTCTTTTGATTACATCCCATTCTATACCTGCCAGATACTCGTTCGTGCCTTTTGTCAGGTATTTCTGTTTGCCGTCGGCCATACCCGCGTTCTTGTCATCGTAGAAGTGGTACTCCACCGATGC
>UMDR01033097.1_pt1 | contig 13796 bp, 8 predicted proteins | sample 1964541 | NCBI WGS metagenome assembly UMDR01 (sample SAMEA4835999, study PRJEB28245) | human gut metagenome | biome: gut microbiome; material: fecal sample | place: Denmark | collected 2008 | reverse complement strand
GGCTATTCCATTTATGCTTCCTCTCTGGACGGTTCAGACCCCTGTGTGCGGCTTGAGGCATACATGGCAGACGAACACGGCGGAAAAGACGGCTGGAAAATTGAGCGCTGCTATATGAAGGAAACGGAAAGCCGGGAGATGGTGGACATTATTTTCGGGCAGTTCTTTATCTGCTATGCTCCCGCTGAAAGCGAAAAGTTTCTCAGTCTGCCGAAAGAACTGGCACAGAAATATGAGGCGCAATTCAAGCTGCCGGAGAGATTTTTCAAGCAGGGCGACAACATCATTGCCGTGCCGTATAAGCCCAAATCCAAGGAACATGAGAGGTGATAAGGCTATGAGCGATGAAAAACGCATGGCCGGTGATTATGAGATTATCCAGTCCGTGCATATCGGTGATCGGGAGATCGTGGTGGGTGAAAATCAGGCGGATACAGATGGCCTCCCCTATTTGGTTGCCTACTATGAGAGCAACGCAATCATAGGCCGGTATTACAATGCAGTAGGCAGCAACGATTTTCCGGAGATTATGGAGATCTACGGGCAACGCATTATGGAGCAGGCACAGAAAACCCGTGCGGAGCTGTCCAAGCCCAAAATGCAGGGCATTGACAACAGCCCTATCACCGCCGAGGGGTGTACGCCCATCAGTTATGATGATGATCTGAATGGTAAGGTCATTGTTATCAAACCAGAAGTCCTGCGGCCGGAGTACCGGAGGGCGACCAGCCAGCTCAAGCTATGTACGGGCGGCTTCGGTGCCTATCCCCACAGCCGTGGATCGGCGGTCTTTTGCACAGAAATTTACACTGGACGGCAGAGCCGCTTTGAGCGCAGAGATATACTCGGCATATTGGAGCCGGAGAATCAGCCCAAATGGGTGCAGCATTCTCTTTTGATACTCCAGCAGGCTGAAAAACAAAAAAACGGAAAGGAGCATGAACGCTGATGGATATGACAATACGGGCCATGACCCCGGTAGAACGAAATTACTGCTATTCACAGAGCCAACAGATTTCCATGCAGACAGGTCTGATCGGACACCTCCGCGCGGATATGGACAGCAACGGCAAAGGTTTTTTCAGTACCTTTTTTGATTTCCGCGCAGATCTGAAAACAGAGGACTTCAAAACAGAGTTTGACGAGGTTATCAACGCCCTCCGCTTTGATGAGAACTACGGAGGCGCACTGAAAGACCGCAGCGCACTGGCGGCCTATTGCCGGAGGACACCGGAAAGCAGCTTCGGTGGTGATGGTCGGGAGTTTGGTTTTCGTGCAGACACGGAGCAGTATTCCTATATGCTGCGCCTGAACCCCAACAGGGGCGAATACAATCTGTATTGCTACTGCTATCAGAGAAAGTGGCTTGACCGTCATTTACAACAGGCAGAGAGAGGCATCCGCTTTATCAATCCGAACTATAAGGAACTGTTCCGTATCCCGGACGGCGATAAAATCCGAATCACCTATTCGGACGGTGAAAAGGCTGACCGTACCTGCCGGTATATTGACGATTATCATGTGGAAATCGGAAGTGGTTGGAACAGTCTGCTTCACATCTGCCAGTTTGCCGAGATGATGGAGCAAAACGGCAGTACGGTCATTCCGCTGCGTTCCTCCCTGCCGGAGCAGTGTTACAGTGTCCTCCCCGATACGGGAGAGCTTATCATCATCAAGAAAGGTGAATCCGGGTATTACAGGACGGATATTGATATGGGCGGCAAGGCGGAAAACCGGGCGCTGGCAGATGAATATAACGCCAAGCTCGGCGTCAGCAAAGCGCAGGAACAGGCCATGTCTGCCGGTTCCATGTTCGGCTGGGCAGTTCCCGCTGCTGACCCGAAGAATTACGATGAAAGCGGCCAGCCTATCCGCCCGAAACACAAAGACCGGGGTGACGCGCGATGAAGCCGGAGGAAAAGCACATCATCTGGAGCAATTATGATCTGGATTACGATGACTGGAAAGACGATCTGGAAGCGGATTATCCGGATTTGTCCGAGCAGGAACGGATTGCCCTGATGTATGAAATCAACGGTGATTATCTGGACGATGAGCGCATGAACCTGAATGTGCAGCTTTCGGCTCCCATTTTGGTCATTGGCGACCTGGGCCTGTGGAACGGGCGGCGGATGGGATATAAGGAAATCGCAAGCGGAAAAATCAGCGATTGCCTGTACTCTGACACTGATTATGCCACATGGTATGTTGATCGCCTGGGCGACCTGCGCTGTGACGCGATCCACCATGACGGCACAAACTATTATCTCTACCGCACCTACAAACCCGGTGTGCGGCAGTCTCAGATAGATAATTTGAAAGAAAAACTGTATTTTGGAACGGCGACCCGCGCTGACATTACGAGGATTACCCGCAGGCTTGGTGATGATATTGCCAAAGTCTACGGGTTTTCTATTCCCCGCCAGCGGCAGGAACAAGCCACAGAAAGGTAGGACACTATGGCACAGTTACCTCCGGTTCACATGAAGCTGAACCCCGATAATTTTGATCTGCTTATGACCATTCTGGCAGTCCATGCAGAGGAACAGGAAGTTCCCGGTCTTTCCAATGACGCCCACGATCTGATGGATAAGCGGATGCGGTTCTCCCGACTTTGCACCGACCTGGAAGGCCGGCAGTATGTAGATATTTTTATGTACGAGGACGAAGCCGTGGAAATGATCTGGCAGCTTCTGTTTGCCGCAGCCGATGCGGATATGGCTGTGAGTGATTATCACAGCAGGCTGCAAAAAGGCGGCATCCGATGAGCCGCCCATTAAACACAATCTTGCCATGACAGGAGGTGTATCGGATGGCGAGAAGATACGAAATCATTACGGAGCTGTACCGCAAAACAGTCGCGGATCTGGCAGCTCCCCAGACTTGGCAGAGCTTTCTGACCACAGCCTGCCAGAACTTCCGCCTGCCCTTTGACGAGCAGGTGCTTTTATATGCTCAGCGCCCGGACGCTACCGCCGTCCTGCCGATTGAGGGTAAAAACGGCTGGAATAAGCGTTTCGGGCGTTGGGTCAATCGTGGGGCAACCGGCATTGCCGTCTTTGATGGAGATGCGGTCGGACGCTCCCGGCTCAAATATTACTTTGACATTTCGGATACCCACGAAAGCCGGTTCGCACGGCCTGTGCCGATCTGGACAATGCGCCCGGAATATGAGCCTGCCGTTATTGAGGCTCTGGAAAACAGCTTCGGAGAACTGGCGGACAAAACCGACCTTGCGGCGGCGCTGCTGTCTGCGGCTAAAAATGCTGTTGAGGACAATATGCCCGACTACCTCACGGAGCTGAAATACTACAAGGAAAACAGCTTTTTGGAGGAACTGGACGACCTGAACATTGAGGTGGAATACCGCAGGATGCTGGAAAACAGCATTGGCTATATGCTGCTGGCCCGCTGTGGGATTGACCCCGCAGCGTATTTTACCGACGATGATTTCCGGGATGTTGTGGATTTCAGTACCCCGGAAACCTTAAATGCCCTCGGCACGGCCACCGGGGATATTGGGCAGATGTGCCTTTCTGCTGTTTCTCGAACGGCGCTTACGCTGCAAAGACAGGCTGCAAGAGAAAATCGCACATTTGCAGAAAAATCGACAATCCAGTATCCTGAAGCTGAGAAGAAAACGACAACGCCTGAAAGGAGCGAAACCTATGAGCGAACTGACATATACGATGCAGGGCGGCTACCGGCTGCCGAATCTGCTTCCGCCCCAGGAGCCGGAAATGCACCTTGGGAAATACGCATTGCTGCGGAGGACATACCTGAAACAGCACCGCAGAGTGACCTTCACGAACCTGCTGACATCGGGCAGGCTGAACCAGCACCTGATGGAGATCGAGCAGGCGGCCCTCTCCCGGATGGAACTGCTGACCAGCCAGATGGCGAAAGCCGAGGGCGTGACGGAGGAATTGAAAGCCAGCGACCCGATGAAGTGGACGGGCCTGATGAACAACATCCGGCACTCAGCGGAGGAGACAGTCCTGAACGAACTGATTTACAGTTAAATACTGAACCCATCGAAAACGCAGGAGGTGATGAACTTCCTGCGTTTTTGGATGACAAGCTGATTATGGCCATCATCTCCAACAAGGACGATGACCTCAAATACAAGAAACAGCAGATCGAACTGTATTTCTCCATTCACCCGGAGGAGGCTGACCGGGCTGAGTACCTGAAATCGGCCTACCAGGACAGATACACGGAAATCCTGGTGGACGGAGTGCGTGTGGGCTATAAGCCCCAGGCGGACGGACTTCTGATGTGGGAGGGCGCATACCTCTCCCGCACCAGCGAGTCCGTTTTTTCGTGGGGCGTTGTTGCCGGATGGACGGCCCAGCTCATTGGCAAAAAGGAATACTTCATCAACACCAAAATCACGCCGCCGAAGAACTATGACAGTCAGCAGCTATCTCTGTTTGACTTTGCGGACTTCAATGCACCGGAACAGGAAGAAAGCGGACAGCTTTCTTTTATGCCGCACTCCCAGCTTCCCCAGCAGGTCATTGACGAAGCGCTTTGTATCGGCGCAAACGACAAAAACAGCCGTCTGATTATCTGCGCTTACTTTATGAAAGACCATACGCCGGAGGAAAATGCTGCTTTTCTTGCGAAGCACTACGGAACCAATGGTGCAGGTTTCTACTTCGGCGGGAAAAAGGTATCTATCTGGTACACCCCGGACGGTATGCGAATCGCCTACGGCGAATCTGCTCTGACACGCCATGACACCGTCTTAACATGGGAACAGGCCGCAAAGCGTATCCGGGAACTGCTGGATTTGGGCAGATATATGCCCCAGAGCGAACTGGAACGTGTTGCTATGTTTGAGAGACATTCCCTTGCGAACCGTCTTACAGATCTTCGTCGGGAGTTTTCTGAAGAAGCAAAGGAAGCTGGTTATCTTCCCTTGGTTTCCCTGGCATATTCCAGCCACAATGGATTCCCGGAGATTTATGAGCAGGTCGAAGCAATGCTTGCAGATCCTGAGATGCTGGGGCGACTTGTCAATGAACTGGAACTCTTTGTAGCAGCCTATCGGAAAAACCGATCCCTGCTGCGCTTTCATTATCCTCGCCCTACTGAACTACTGGGACAAGTGCGCGATTTGCAACGGGAACCTGTTGTGTTTCATGCCGCCAATGAGTATGACCCACAGCGGCAATTCTTTATTTCTCAGGATGAAATCGATGATCTTCTGCGAAGTGGATCTGTAGACTACCGACTTGATGTCTATGCCTTTTTCCGCACACACCCAGATAAAATAGACAGGGAAAAGTTCCTGTCACACTATCATGGAGAATATTCTGGGTATAACGGTGGCAATGACAATGTGACCTACACCTACAAGAGCGTCCAGTTCAGTCATGGAAGCTGCGTTTCACCTTACGCAAAAGTGGAGCTGAAATGGAACAAGGCCGCTGCAAGAGTTGCGGAGCTAATCAATAGCAACCATTTCCTATCTGATGAAGATAGGGCGGCAATGCCTGCGTATGAGATCAAGCAGCTTGCCACGAAAATACGATCCTTCTTTTACAACGCACCGGATGTATTCCAGCGTCCTTATGCGGATATGGGATTCGGTGAATACTGGAAAGAGGTGGAAGCGACCGGCAAGCAGCTTGGTGACCGGGCACGGGTTGAGCAGATCTATCATGAAATGATGCTGCCACTGTGGAAAGTCACTGCATCAGATGATCGCAGCTACGACAGCCGCAAAGCTGGCATTGAAGCTATGCGGGCATTTCTGGAAGGTACTTTCTCCGTATTCGGTACAGGTAAAACCCTCAGTCCACCCACGATTCAGGATGATGTACCACCCATGGAAGGACCCCAGGCACAGGCCGAAAAAGCAATAGAACCGGAACTTGCCAAGGGTAACACCACATGGCAGGAATACCAACAAATACAGGCAGAACACCCAGATGCCGTGGTTCTGTATCAGGTGGGAGATTTCTTTGAAGTCTTTGGCGAAAAAGCGGAAATCGTAGCCCAGGCGTTGGAACTTACACTGACAGACCGGCACATGGACCTTGAAAAGCGGGTGCCCATGTGTGGAGTACCATATAACCGTCTGGAAAGCTATCTGAATATGCTTCTGCATCGCGGTTTTGATGTTACATTGTCCTCTCTGGAAGATAACCAGCGGGTCAATGTGTATCTGCCATCCTCTTATAAGGATGCCCCGGAAGCAACCCTCCCAGTGGGTCGTATTGACTACCTCGGCTCCGATGGCAAGGTGAAGGAAAGTATCGAGTACACCATTTCTGAACTGTTTGTCCGGGACATTCTTTCCGAGAATTACAGCGGTGTTCCCATGACCATCGTCCTCTACCGGGACAGAGATGGCAATACAATTCCCCAGGACTTTCTAAAGCGGCTTGACCCTCCGCCTCATGGACTGGAGATCATCGACTCCCCCTATCTGGAAGAAGCTCCGATTACCATGATTGACCACTTCTATGTGGTGGAGGACCTGCGAGTACAGGGGCCGCTGGCAATTACCGAATATACCGATTTGGAATCCGCGTTCCAAGCCTATCTGAGCTTGCCGAAAGATAAGGTCAAGGCTCTGGGTATCCAGAACACCTACGAGCTTCCCGGCAGCCTGGACTTCCTCCAATGTAAGGATGGTATTGATACCATCATAGAGGACTACAAGACCGTTGACGGGTGGGAGAACGAGGAAATTCTGGCCGTTGTGGAACGTATCCGGGAGGCTCTTGCGGAAGTACCGGAGCAGGAATTGCCCCTGGAAGGGCCTCTTGCAGCCCCCAAACCCAGGCGGGAGCGTGTGGTGTTTACCACCCTGCACCCGGAGATACCCGCAGAACAGCGCCGCAACTTCCGCATTACCGATCCAGAGCTGGGCCACGGCACCCGCAGCGAAAAATACGCTGCAAATGTGGCCGCTATCCGAACTCTGAAACAGATTGAAGCCGAGGAGCGCCTTGCCACGCCTGAAGAACAGGAAATCCTCTCCCGGTATGTGGGCTGGGGCGGTCTGGCTGACTGTTTTGATGAGCGCCACGGCAAATATCTGGAGCTGAAATCCTTGCTTGACGAGAACGAATATGCTGCTGCCAGAGCCAGTTCCCTTACCGCCTTTTACACTTCCCCGGTCATCATCGGGGCCATGTACCAGGCACTTTCGCAGATGGGATTCCGGCAGGGAAACATTCTGGAGCCGTCCTGCGGCGTTGGCAACTTCATCGGTATGCTGCCTGACAGCATGGCAGACAGCAAAGCCTACGGTGTGGAAATCGACTCCATCAGCGGGCGGATTGCACAGCAGCTCTATCAGAACAGCAGTATTGCCGTGAATGGCTTTGAAAAGGTGCAGATGCCCGACAGCTTCTTTGATGTGTCCATCGGCAATGTGCCGTTTGGCGACTTTAAGGTGCGAGATAAGAAGTACGACAAGAACCACTGGCTGATCCACGACTATTTCTTCGGAAAGACGCTGGATAAGGTGCGCCCGGGAGGCGTGATCGCGTTCATTACCTCCAAGGGTACGATGGACAAGGAAAACTCGGCTGTTCGCAAGTACCTGGCACAGCGAGCCGATCTGATCGGGGCTATCCGACTGCCCAACAATGCGTTTAAGGCCAACGCCGGAACCGAAGTCACCAGCGACATTATCTTCCTGCAAAAGCGTGACCGCATGACGGACATAGAGCCGGATTGGGTGCATCTGGACACCGACGAGAACGGCATCCGCATGAACCGATATTTTGTGCAGCACCCGGAAATGGTGCTGGGCGATATGGTCATGGAATCCACCCGGTTCGGCATGGACAGCACCTGTCGGGCCTACGAGGACGCAGACCTGTCCGTGCTGCTTTCCGAAGCGGTGCAGAACCTCCATGCGCAGATCACCGATTATGAGGTTGAGGAACTGGACGAGGAGGAAGATCGCTCGATCCCCGCAGACCCTGCGGTGCGTAATTTCAGTTTTTGCCTTGTGGAAGGCAAGGTGTATTACCGGGAAAATTCCCGTATGCACCCGATAGAGGTATCCGTCACCGCTGAAAACCGTATCCGGGGCATGATCGCCATTCGGGAATGTGTCCGCCGGCTGATCGAGTATCAGACCGAGGGCTACCCGGATGAGGATATTCAAAAAGAGCAGGCAGAGCTGAACCATCTGTATGACGATTACACGAAAAAGTACGGCCTGCTTTCCAGCCGGGGCAACAGCCTTGCCTTTGGCGAGGACGCCAGCTATTGCCTGCTGTGTTCTCTGGAGGTACTGGACGAGGAAGGCAACCTCAAACGCAAGGCAGATATGTTCACCAAGCGCACAATCCGCCCCCATGAAGCCGTCACCAGCGTGGACACCGCCAGCGAAGCCCTTGCCGTATCCATCTCTGAAAAAGCGCGGGTGGATATGGAATATATGGTGGAGCTGTCCGGGAAAAGCGAGGAAGAACTGGCCGTTGACCTGTCCGGTGTTATTTTCCGGGATATTCAGTGTGCCGAGGAAGCTGCCGCCATTCCCAAAGCCTTTGTGCAGGTGGAGCAATTCCCCTTTGTAGCCGCTGATGAATACCTCTCCGGCAATGTGCGCCGCAAGCTCCGAATGGCCAAGGCGCTCTATGAGGTATTACCGGCTGAAAAGAAACCGCTGATTGCCAAAAACATCGAGGCGCTGGAAGCGGTGCAGCCGGTAGACCTGACCGCCGCTGAGATTGGCGTCCGTATCGGTGCCAACTGGATACCCATAGATGTCTACCAAAAATTCATGGTGGAGACCTTTGGCACCAGCTATTACGCAGGAAGCCGCATTAAAATCCTGCGCTCCGGCGCTACCGGCCAGTGGGCCATTACCGAAAAGAACGCTGACCGGGGCAATATCAAAACCCTGACCACCTACGGAACCAAGCGCATGAACGCCTATCAGATTCTGGAGCAGACCTTAAACCAGCGGGATGTGCGTGTGTTTGATTATGTGGAGGACGAAAACGGCAACAAAAAGCCTGTTCTCAACAAAAAGGAAACTGCCATTGCCCAGGATCGACAGGAGCTGATCAAGCAGAAATTTTCCGAATGGATATGGAAAGATATTGACCGGCGGGAACGGCTGTGCCGCATCTACAACGAAACCTTTAATTCCATCCGCCCCCGTGAGTATGACGGCAGTCATATCCGCTTTCCGGGCATGAACCCGGAGATCACCCTGCGACCCCATCAGGTCAACGCTATCGCTCATATCATGTACGGCGGGAACACGCTGCTGGCCCATGAAGTAGGTGCAGGCAAGACCTTTGAAATGGTGGCAGCCGCCATGGAGATGAAGCGGCTGGGGCTTTGCACCAAATCGCTGATCGTGGTACCGAACCACATCACAGAACAGTGGGCGGCGGAATGGCTCCAGCTATACCCCTCCGCCAATATCCTTGTGGCGACCAAAAAGGACTTTGAAACCCAGAACCGCAAGAAATTTTGCGCCCGTATCGCCACCGGCGACTATGACGCCGTTATCATCGGTCACTCGCAGTTTGAGAAAATCCCCATGTCGGCAGAACGGCAGGCTGCCATCTTACAGCAGCAGATCGACGAGATCATGTTCGGCATTGAGGAAGCCAAATCCGCCAAAGCGGAACGGTACACCGTCAAGCAGTTGGAACGCACCCGAAAATCGCTGGAAGCGAAGCTGGAACGGCTCAACGACCAGAGCCGCAAGGACGACCTTGTGACCTTTGAGGAATTGGGCGTTGACCGGGTATTTGTGGATGAGAGCCATTATTTTAAGAACCTCTTTTTGGCGACCAAAATGCGGAATGTGGGCGGCATCGCCCAGACCGAAGCGCAGAAGTCATCAGACCTCTTTATGAAGTGCAGGTATCTGGACGAGATCACCGGGGGCCGGGGCGTGATCTTCGCCACCGGCACACCCATCAGCAACAGTATGGTGGAGCTTTACACGATCCAGCGGTATCTGCAGTATGATACCCTCCAGGAGATGGGCCTGATCCACTTTGACGATTGGGCCAGTGACTTTGGAGAAACCATCACCGCCATTGAGCTGTCGCCGGAGGGCAGTGGCTACCGGGCTAAAACACGGTTTGCCAAGTTCTTTAATCTGCCGGAGCTGATGGCTACCTTTAAGCAGGTGGCGAACATCCAAACGGCAGATATGCTGAAACTGCCGGTGCCAAAGGCCAACTTCCACACGGAGGTCATTCAGCCGTCCGAGATTCAGCAGGAAATGGTGCGGGGGCTTGCGGAACGGGCTGAAGCTATCCGTGCAGGCGGTGTTGACCCCAGAGTGGACAATATGCTCCGTATCACCAACGACGGCAGAAAGCTGGCGCTGGATATGCGGCTCATCAATCCGCTGGCAGCCGATGACCCCAACGGCAAGGTTGCCACCTGCGCCCGCAATGTCATCCGTATTTGGGAGCAGACCAAAGAGCAGCGCAGCACCCAGCTTGTGTTCTGTGACCTCAGCACTCCGAAAGACGACGGCTCTTTCAGTGTCTATAACGACCTGAAAAAGAAACTCATGGAGGCCGGCATCCCGGAGGAAGAAATTTCCTTTATCCATGACGCCAACACCGAAGCCCGGAAAAAGGAGCTGTTTTCAAAGGTGCGCTCCGGTCAGGTGCGCATCCTTATGGGCAGCACTCAAAAGATGGGCGCAGGTACCAATGTCCAGGATCGACTCATTGCCCTGCATGATCTGGACTGTCCGTGGCGTCCTTCCGATCTTGCGCAACGATTAGGCAGAATCGTCCGGCAAGGTAATCAGAATCTGGAGGTTGAGATCTTCCGGTATGTTACAGAGGGAACCTTTGACGCCTACCTGTATCAGCTCGTAGAAAACAAGCAGAAATTCATCGCGCAGATTATGACCTCCAAAGCACCGGTGCGTGTGGCGGACGATGTGGATGAAACGGCCCTCAGTTACTCCGAAATCAAGGCTCTGGCCACCGGCAATCCGCTTATCATTGAAAAGTGCAATCTGGACATGGAGGTGGGCAAGCTCAATATGCTCAAAGCCAGCTACCTGAGTCAGAAATATGCGCTGGAAGATATGGTGCTGAAGAAATACCCGGAAACCATAACCCGGCTGACGGAACGGATTGCAGGCTATGAGCAGGATGTGCAGATTGCCGCCGCCCACCCGAAGCCCCAGGAGGGATTTGTGGGCATCACGATTCTGGATCAGCCATACGCCGACAAGGAGGCGGCTGGCAAGGCGATCCTTGATGTTTGTAGCAAAATGACAGGCTCCGATGCTGTTTTCTTAGGACAGTACCGGGGCTTTTCTCTTGTTCTTTCCTATGATGGACCGAGCAACGAGTACCGCATGACCATGAAAGGCACGCTTTCTCATACGGCTGTTTTGGGAGCTGATGTGTTTGGCAATCTGACCCGTATGGACAATGTGATTGACGGGCTTTCCAGTAAACTGGAGGCGGTTCGTGCAGAACTGGCCGACACCCAGGTGCAGCTTGAAAATGCCTGCACCGAGCTGGCAGCGCCCTTTGCCAGAGAAGCAGAACTGGCTGAAAAGACAGCACGATTAAAAGAACTGAATATCCTGCTGAACATGGACCAGAAGGACAAATCCCTGATTGACGATGTGCCGGACGAGGATACGCCGGAGAAATCAAAAGTGCGGGATCATGAACGATAACACACAGCGGCGCGGAAAAACACCGTGCCGCATTTACATACCGAGGTTTTTTATATGTTCCCCTTATCAGAGGGAGAATTATCGGAACAGTTGAAAATTTCATGGTTCGTGAATATAATAAGAGCAAGAGAAATCGTTGTTTGGCGATTTGGTAAATCCCAATAAATTAATTTTATAGGGAACAGAAAATTTGAATTTAGCATAGGGAGGAAATCAGTGTGCCACAGATGAATAAAGGCGGAAAGTTTATTTTCGGAAAATCACTCATCCGCGAAGATGGCGTAATTCAGTTTCCAGAGCAGGCGATTCGTGAATACGACATCACTGTGGAAGGACGAGTTTATCTATTTACAGGGAGCAAGAGTACAGGCGGATTTTGTGTTACACGAAAGGGTCTGCTTGAGCCGTCCAAGCTTGGTCACATATTAGTGGAAACTCCTGCGCTAAAGGATTACACTGCAAAGCAGGGAGAATTTGTCAAATATAAAGGGCGATCCTATTCGTGGGTGGATATCACTGACGATGGAAAAATCGTGTTGGCGAATGAGATGATGTCATTTCTAAAGATTGAACCGGGGATGAAACTCCTCTCCATTCGTAGCAGCGATATAGCTTTCACGATGGGGGCATACGGACGGTTGGTAGAGGAATCCATGAAACACGAAGATGAAATATCAGTGTTCTAAACAGGCAAATTTCAGTTTGTCGAGAGGTCCAAATACATATAACACATAGCCGAGAGGTTTTCTTACGAAGATCTCCCGGCTTTTTCATAGCTACAAACAAAAAGACAGGAACAGGTCTTTTGCAGACTTGTTCCTGTCACCATGTTTGCAGTATTATTGTTTACGAAGATGCGCATCCCTGCGGAGCGTTTCTTTCAGTGCCTGAGCCATATCCTTGACCATGCGGATTTCATATTCATCGCAGTCGGCAAGGATTCCGGCGATGTCCTTTTCAAATTGGACTTTGCATTTTACCACGCTATCACAAAGGAGGTCATCAACCGTAACGGACAGAGCATTTGCAAGGCTTACAATCGCGGTCAGACTGACGCGGGTGGTGCCAGTTTCGATGTTGCTCATGTGTGTCGGAGAAATCTCAACCATTTCGGCTAAACGCTCTTGCGTGAGGTCGGCTTTGATCCGTGCGATTTTGATCCGCTTGCCGATGGCCTTGTAATCAAGCTCCATACTTTCCCTCCTTTGCTTCAGAAATTAATCTGAGAATATTGTAACCACGGAGAGAGCGTATTATAATAATCTATATCCGTGTTCCACGGACACAGTTTATAATTATGAAAAAAGGGCGCTTTCTATGACTTCTTGTACATTCGCAGGGCATCGGGAAGTGTATCAGCCGATGATGGATGCGAAAATAGAGAAAGCAATCCGGGAGCTTTTACAGACCGACAGCGAGTTTATCTTCTACACCGGAGGGATGGGCGAATTTTACAGCAAATGTGCTTCGGCAGTCCGTTCCGCCAAACGGCAGTATCCTCACTTGAAGATTTGCCTTGCCCTGGTTCTTCCGTATATGTCCAATAAGCTGAATACAGAAAAGGCATACTACGAATACTACTATGATGAAATCATCATTCCAGAGGAGCTGTGCGGCGTTCACTATAAAGCCGCGATTCAAAAGCGTAACCGCTGGTTGGTGGACAGAGCTGATTGCCTGATTGCCTATCTATTCCGGGACTTTGGCGGTGCCTATGAAACCGTCAAATATGCGATAAAGCAAGGCAAGCCGGTCATCAATCTTGCAGAGCAGAAATGAATTTGCACATTTGATATTGCCCTGCCCTATGGGTATAGTAAAAGAAAAATAGGAGTGAAAACCATGAGTGACACATATTTCGATTTGCCCTCCCGCTTGGAGGATTCCTTCCCGGAGATCGACAGCGATATTGTAACGGATCTGCGGAAAACCAGCGAAGAATACGCGGACATTCAACAGCAGATCTCCGATCTGAAAAAGCGGTTCCCGTGTATTATGAAAGTGTTGGAGGACAAAGATGAGATTCACCTGACCGCAGAAGAACACGCTGCCTTTGTCCAATGCCTTCGGTTATCCCGGAAGATGGATGATATGGAGCGCCTGCAGCTTTACTTCCGCGGACATACGGATGCGGTGG
>UMDR01058268.1_pt1 | contig 13884 bp, 11 predicted proteins | sample 1964541 | NCBI WGS metagenome assembly UMDR01 (sample SAMEA4835999, study PRJEB28245) | human gut metagenome | biome: gut microbiome; material: fecal sample | place: Denmark | collected 2008 | reverse complement strand
CAAGCAGAGGGTCATAGGTTCGAGCCCTATAGGTCCCATTTTCTACAATTTTTACAATAAAATAATTATGCGGGTATGGTGGAATAGGCAGACACAAGAGACTTAAAATCTCTCGGGGGTAACTCCGTGCCGGTTCAAGTCCGGCTACCCGCACTAAAAAACGTCCACTGGACGTTTTTGTCGTGTGCTTGGCAACGAAAAAGCTTTGTAACCGGATGGATTTACAAGGCTTTTTATCATATAAGGAGCGTATTTTTATGAAACTGCAGCTGCAAAAAAAATTAATCAACCTGACGACCTTTTATTATCTGCTGGTGCTGGAGAAAGACTTTTCGCGGGCGCCGCAGAAACGAAAAAAGAAGCAGAATAAAAATGTATATAAGCTGATGAAAGCGGCCTATGAGATACCATTTTATCGAAAGCGCTTTGAAGAGCATCATCTCACGCCGGAGGACTTCCACTGTGCGGAGGATCTGGCAAAATTCCCGGTGCTCACAAAAGCGGAGCTGCGGGAATGGATGAAGGAATTATACGATGCGAATCCAAAGACAAGGGATAGCTGGGATGCTACCAGTACAAGCGGTTCCACCGGCGTTCCGCTTACCCTTTATCAGTCGCAGCGGGAACATGCCTGCGCAAATGCAAGCTGGATCCGCATTCTGATGAGCTTTGGCTATAAGCCCTTTACCGGAAAAATGGTGTCTTTTGAGTCGAGCTACCGCACGGAAAAGAAGAAGAAGGATTCGATCCTGCAGAATCTCGGAATTCTGCAGCGCCGGATCATTTCGGAAAAACGCTGCGTGGGCGACGGTACTGCCGATGCCATCCGCGAGCTGAATGAGTATGCGCCGGATCTGATCTGCCTGCGTAAAAACTGTATTGTCCGCATTGCTCTGTATGCACAGCAGCATAAGCTGAAGGTGCGGAAGCCGAAGTGGTATATCCCTGTCAGCGAGATGGTCGATGAGGTGACGCGGCAGATCCTTGAGAAAACCTTTGGTCCGGGGCTGGTGGACTGCTATGGAAGCGATGAGACGGGCAGCTGCCTGGTAAAGCGTCCCGGAAAAGATTATTACGATTTATGCTGCGATACGCATGTAGTCAACATTTACGACAGCGAGAACCACCTGGCGGACAACGGACGGATGATCTTAACACCGCTTTATAAGACCGATTTTCCGTTGATCAATTACGATATCGGAGACACGGCATCCTCCTATATGAAGGACGGCATCCGCTATGTTACGACGATCCACGGACGTCTGAACGATATGGTAAAGCATGAAAACGGGGAGGACACTTCAGTTCTGGAGCTGCGCAAGATTCCAAACGGGATTACCGGAATCGCCCAGTTCCGCTATGTGCAGGAGACTTATCATGATCTGCGTGTCGAGCTGGTGCGTGATCCGCAGGATAAGACTCATACAGAAGGGGAAATCGAAGAATTCTTCCGCGGACGTCTGCAGAAGCTTTACGGGGAGGAATTTCGCATCAAAGTCGTCTGGCTGGACGTTATCCCGCCGGATCCGAATGGAAAGCTGCGGTGCTTTGTCTGTAATGTAAAAGATACTATATAAAATGTAAAACATAAGCCGGGCGGCTGTATATTCAAAGCTGCCCGGCATTATTTCAATTTAAATTTATTTTGTCAGCAGCATCATGATCTCGTTGCTGCGCGCGATGAATTTTGTCATCGCCTCCGGTGAGAGCGGAGCATGACTGAGCATCGCGAGGTCGTAAAGCTGTTCGCACATCATCGGAACATGCTCGGAATCTTTATTATTCAGGATAAACTGTACCAGCGCATTGTTTGCGTTCAGCACCAGTGTCTCGGAGCCGCCGAACATATCCGGGTCCATGCCGTACATATTGTACATCTTCATCATTTCCTGCATACGGCGTGTTTCCTCGGAGAGCGTGATCATGGAAGATACTTTCTCATTTTTCAGCTTCTCCACTTTTACCTCAAGCTTATCCTTGCCGAGCGCTTTGCGGAAAACATCGGTAAGCGTTTCCGTGGTTTCCTTCAGCTCATCTTCGGACGTCTCTTCTTTGACGGAATCGGTCACATCGGCGTCGATGCGCTGGAAGTGAACGTTCTCCTTTTTCTGCTCTACATGTGTGATAAACGGCGTATCAATATTGTGCTTCAGGATCGCGGCGTCCATCCCGGCTTCCTTAAACATGTTGATGTACTGGCTCTGCTGTACCTCGTCTGTCACATAGTAAAGAGTTGTCTTCGGCGGTTCTTTTTCCGTTTCTTCATCGGATGCTTCTTCTGTGGTATTCTCCTGAGCAGCTTCTGCAGCATCGTTTGCTTCGGCAGTCTCAGCGGCAGCCTCTTCTTCCTTCGGCTGGTTTTCTTTGATAAAGTCATCCAGCGAGAGGTATTTGCCGTCTAAGTTCTTCACCAGAATATAATCCATCATGCGGTCGCTGAATTTGCTGTCTTTTAAGCAGCCGAATTTGATGAACGGGCTGATGTCGTCCCAGTATTTTTCATACTCTTCGCGGTCGGTCTTGCACATGCCGCTCAGCTTATCGGCAACCTTCTTGCTGATATAGTCGGAAATCTTTTTCACAAAGCCGTCGTTCTGCAGCGCGCTTCTGGAAACGTTCAGCGGCAGATCCGGGCAGTCGATGACACCCTTTAAGAGCAGCAGATATTCCGGGATCACTTCCTTGATATTGTCTGCGATAAATACCTGGTTATTGTACAGCTTAATGGTTCCCTCGATGGAATCGTACTCGGTGTTGATCTTCGGGAAGTAGAGGATACCCTTTAAGTTGAACGGGTAGTCCATGTTCAGATGAATCCAGAACAGCGGCTCCTTATAGTCCATAAATACCTTGCGGTAAAACTCCAGATATTCCTCCTTCGTGCACTCGTTCGGATGCTTCGTCCAGAGCGGATGAGTATCGCTGATGGAAACAGGACGCTTCTTAATTTTTGCCTTTTCCTGTGCCGGAGAAACCTCTACCACTTCTTTTTCGCCGTTTTCGTTTTCTTTTTCCTCCGTCTTGGCGTCCTCATGAATATACTCGATCACTTCATCGTCATCGCGTACTTCTTCCTTGAGAATGGTTTCGTACTGTGGTTCGGCGTCTGCGTTGGTGAGGAAAATCTCAGTCGGCATGAAGGAACAGTATTTTTCCAGAACCTCGCGGACACGGTATTCATTGGCAAACTCCAGGCTTTCCTCGTTGAGGAACAGGGTGATTTCCGTACCGATGGTCGTCTTGTCGCCGTCTCCGATGGTGTAGGAGGTGCCGCCGTCGCATTCCCAGTGAACTGCAGCAGCGCCTTCGCGGTAGGAGAGCGTATCAATGTGTACCTCGTCCGCTACCATAAACGCAGAGTAGAAGCCGAGACCGAAGTGACCGATGATCTCATCGCCGTTGGCATTGTCCTTGTATTTCTCCAGAAAATCGGTTGCGCCGGAGAAGGCAATCTGTGTGATATATTCCTCCACCTCGTCGGCTGTCATGCCAAGACCGGTATCGATAAACTTCAGCGTTTTTTCCTTCGGATTTACGATAACATCAATTTTGTTCTTGTAGCCCTCCGGGAAAGTAAATTCACCGATTAAGGCAAGTTTTTTCAGCTTTGTGATGGCGTCGCAGCCGTTGGAAACCAGCTCGCGCATGAAGATGTCGTGGTCGGAATACAGCCACTTTTTGATAATCGGGAAAATGTTTTCACTGTTAATAGAAAGATTACCTGTTTTGCTCATATACTATCACCTCATCTAATATTTGTAATTCATTTGTAGAATTATGGATAGTATAATACCAGGCGGATAGAATGTCAAGAAAAAATTAGCACTCGTTTAAGTTGAGTGCTAACAAAATACAATTTCCTGTTTTTGCAGGAATTTTTTTACCATTTCATCCCAGGTATGCTCCACTGTCTTGTCCAGCGTAAAGAAACGCAGGGAAGAACCGGTCGTGCAGGTGAGCGCGCCCTGACGGAAATGAAGGTTCAGAAAAAGCCCGTCAATATCCGCCGGACTTACCGCGAGCCGCGACTGTGTCACCAGTCTTTCCACATTTGTCGGAGCGAGGCGAAATACGATCTTAAACTCCAGCGGCGTGTGTTTTCCCTTGATGAGGCTTAAACAAAATGGACGGAGCTGGCGCCAGAAGGACCAGGACTGCTGCGAAAGCTGCTGCATTTCCAGCTCCTCGGAGGAATAATATTCCTTCTGCAGGCTTCCGTCTATGTGAAAGGTGTTGAACGTGACAAAGACTGCTTCTGAGAGCTGAAAACCGTCGAAGGTGTCTCCAAGAAACAGTTTGTTCATAAATGGTTTTACTTCTGTGATCTGCAGGGCAAGCATGAATGATTCTCCTCGTATCTGAAATTTCGGGTATCATTAGTATATAATAGAAAGTTTGAAATGAAAAGCAGAAAAACACTTTTCAAATGGAAATATATGTGCTATGATGATGTAGTATTAAAAACTACGTTACGTTTTCAGGAGGTTTTAGCGGCATGAGCTATAAAGTGGTAATTGACAGTTGCGGTGAATTAACCGAGGAAATGAAAAAGGACGGTCATTTTGAAACTGCCCCGCTTACGATATATGTGGATGATTTTATGATTATAGACGATGAAACATTTGACCAGGCAGATTTTCTGGCGCGCGCGGCAGCGAGTCCGAATTGTCCGAAATCCGCCTGTCCCTCTCCGGAAGCGTATAAAAATGCCTTCGACTGCGGCGCGGATCACGTGTACGCAGTCACGTTATCTGCCGAATTGAGCGGTTCCTACAACAGCGCTGTTCTCGGCAAAAATCTTTTTCTGGAGGAGCACCCGGAGAAAAAAGCGTATGTATTTAATTCCTGCTCGGCGTCCATCGGGGAGACGCTTATCGGTCTGAAAATCCAGGAGTGCGAGGAAGCCGGGATGGAGTTTGAGGATGTCATCAAAACCGTAGAAAAATATATCGCGGAGAAAAAAACATATTTTGTTCTGGAAACGCTGGAGACGCTGCGCAAAAACGGACGCCTCAGCACGATGAAGGCGATTCTGGCGACCGCGCTGAAGATCAAGCCGGTGATGCACGGCACGCAGGAGGGTACGATCGAGCCGCTTGCGCAGGTGCGCGGGATCAACAAGGCGCTGGTGCGGATGGTGGATATTCTTGTTCAGCAGGCGGAGCACACGGAGGAAAGGATTCTGGCAATTTCCCACTGCAACTGTCCGGAGCGGGCGCAGATGGTGAAGGAGGCTATTCTGGAAAAAATCAAGGTAAAGGATGCAATTGTGCTGGATACCCGCGGGATCAGCAGTCTGTATGCGAACGATGGCGGCGTAATCGTCGTTTTATAAAAAAGATTGTATTTTAGTGGAATCTATGTTACACTATTAGGCAGGATATGCAAGGTGCTTGCAGGAAAGAATGTAAGATAGAGGAGAAATGTCATATGAGTCAGGCAAAGGTAGACCGCTATAAAGAGCAGAAAGCGAATCGCCAGAAAATCATGAAGAAGGAAAAGCGTGAGAGAATGCTCTGGAGGATAGGCGGCTATGCAGTGCTGCTGGTGCTTGTCGTGTGGATCGGAGTTTCCGCTTACAACAGTTTCCATGTGGAGACAAGAAAATTCTACGACGCAGATACCACGGCTGTCGATACGTATCTGAGTGGTCTGAACGCGGAGGATACCGCGGAAGCGGCGGATGAAGAAGCTGCGGCTGATGAGGAAGAGGCGGATGCGGCAGAAGATACCGCGGAGGCTGAAGCAGAAGCGGACGCTGCAGGTGATGCGGCTGAGGACGCTGCAGAGGCAGAGACAGCAGAATAAGAAAAAAGCAGGTGCGCCCGGTTATCCGGGCGCATTCTTATCGTATAGATCACGGAGGACATTATGGAGATCGTAAGTCGCGTGGAAAATGGACAGGCAATTGTGGAGCGCTGCCTGGGAGAGGAGCAGCGGGCAGAATTGCCGGAGCAGATAGACGGCTGCCCGGTGACGGCGCTGAGCGATTACGCTTTTTCACATGCAAAACCGAAAACGGATGACGCCGACTGTGCAGTTTGCGGGGAGAAGCTCCTGGAGGTGCAGCTTCCGCAGAGCCTGCGCCGTATCGGAAACTATGCCTTTTACGGCTGTCGGAAGCTGGAGCGCATGGCGCTCTGGCATCAGACGGAGGATATCGCGGGCGGGGCGTTTACCGGCTGTTACCGGCTGCGGGAGCTGTACGTGTATATGCAGAACGCCTGGGGATACTGTTTAAAGGATATTGTCAGCGAGCTGCGGCAGGAGCTGCGGGTGACGCTGGATTACGGGGACGGCACGGCGGCGAAGCTTTTATTTCCCGAATATTACGAGGAGGCGGTGGAAAATACGCCGGCACGGATTCTGGAGACGCATTTCCACGGCTCCGGTTATCATTACCGGCAGTGCTTCCGCGACGGAGAATTAAACTTTTCGGAGTATGACGGGCTGTTTGGCGAGGCGGCGGCATGGGAGAGCGTGGATTTTTGTATTGAGCTTAGCCTTTTGCGTTTGCAGCAGCCTTACAGGCTCACGGAGGATGCGAAGGGAATTTACATGGCATGGCTGATGGAACACCGCCGGGAGGCGGCTTCCTGGTGCCTTGCCTTTGAGCAGCAGGAGGCGCTGGAATACCTTTGTACGTTCATCGACTGGAGCGCCGACGAGCTGTCGGAGCTGATCCGCGAGGCGAACGAGGCGGGCAGGATGGAGAGCCAGAGCTTTCTGATGGATCATAAATACCGCAGCCGAAAGCAAAGCGTGCAGACCTTTGAGCTGTAGAGAACGGGAGGGAATCGTTTGCAGGAAATTTTTGAGCGGGAACAGGAGATCAGAAAACGCATGGAGGACGCCGGCCGTCACATCCTTTTTAATGCCAGAAATGAGCTGTTTCTGCATATGCGTTTTCTCGATGTGGCGCTGTCCTCCTTCTCTTATGCGATGGATGAGGGAATCACGTGTGTGGCGACTGACGGAAATTTTATCTATTATAATACAAAGTATCTGGGCGGCGAGTTCCGCGCCGAACGCAGGCGGATCAACCGGATGTATCTTCACATGGTGCTTCATTGCTTCCTCGGTCATGTGTTTCGAAAGCCGCAGGGGGCGGAGGAATACTGGGACCTGGCGTGCGATATTGCGATGGAATCTATCATAGACGATATGCAGATCCGCTGTGTAAAGCTTCCTGTTTCGTGGGAGAGGGAAAAGCTTTACAGGGAGCTTCGCGGGAGCCTTAAGGTGCTGACGGCGGAGGGAATCTGTCATACTCTGGAAAAGTGGCAGCCCGATGAACGCAGGCTGCAGAAATGGCGTCGGGAGTTTACGGTGGACGATCACAGCCGCTGGTGCCGCGAGCCGGAGCACCCCAAAGATGTTAAGACGCGGGATCGCTGGCAGGACATTCGCGAAAAGATGGAGATGGACCTTGATACCTTCTCGAAGGAGGCTTCGGAGGGCGACGGCGGTCTGAAGGAGCAGCTTAAGGTCGTGCAGCGGGAGACGATGGACTACCGCACCTTTCTGCGGAAATTTGCAGTATTAAAAGAAGCCGTGCAGGTGGATCCCGACCAGTTTGATTATGTATTTTACAGCTACGGGCTGTCGCTGTACGGCAATATGCCGCTGATCGAGCCGCAGGAGACAAAGGAGGTAAAAAAGATCGAGGAGTTTGCTGTGGTGATCGATACGTCGATGTCCTGCTCTGGCGAGCTTGTGCGGGCGTTTCTGGAGGAAACCTATGCGATCCTGAGCGAACAGGAAAGCTTTTTCCGAAAGATCAACCTCCATATTATTCAGTGCGATGAGCATGTGCAGGCGGACACGGGCATTTCATCTCTGGAGGAGCTTCGGGAGTACATGGAGCATTTCGAGATTATCGGTAGCGGCGGGACAGATTTCCGCCCGGCGTTCACCTATGTGGAGCAGCTTATCCGGGAGCGAAAATTTACGAATTTAAAAGGGCTTCTTTATTTTACAGACGGATTTGGCATTTATCCGAAACGGATGCCGCCGTTTGAGACCGCGTTTCTGTTTATGGAAGAGGAGGAGTCCGACACCAACGTGCCGCCGTGGGCGATGAAGCTGGTGATAAAGCGGCGGGAGCTGGAGAAACGCGCGAAGGAAAACTGAGAGTGTGGAAGAAAAAGTGAGAGGGCGATTATGAATATCAAGAGAGCGAAGGAAGAAATACGAAATTCCATTGAAGCATACTTAAGCAGGGATGAGTACGGCGAGTACCGGATTCCGCCGGTGCGTCAGCGTCCGCTTCTGCTGATCGGACCGCCGGGAATCGGGAAAACGCAGATCATGGAGCAGATCGCGAGGGAAAATAAGCTGGGACTTGTTTCCTACACCATCACGCATCACACCCGGCAGAGCGCAATCGGGCTGCCGTTTATCCGCGAGAAGGAATTTGGCGGCAAAACTTATTCCGTGACGGAATATACAATGAGTGAGATCATTGCGTCGGTGTACGAAAAAATGGAGGAGACGGGACTGCGTGAGGGCATTCTTTTTATCGACGAGATCAACTGCGTGTCGGAGACGCTGGCTCCCGCGATGCTGCAGTTTCTGCAGTGTAAGACCTTCGGCAATCAGAAGGTGCCGCAGGGCTGGGTGATCGTGGCGGCGGGCAATCCGCCGGAGTACAATAAATCGGTGCGCGAATTTGACGTGGTGACATTGGACCGTATTAAGAAAATCGACGTGGAGGCGGATTTTGCGGTCTGGAAGGAGTACGCTTACGCAGCGGGTATCCACAATGCGATCATTTCTTACCTGGAGCTGAAGAAAGACCATTTTTATAAGGTGGAGACAACGGTGGACGGCAAGCTGTTTGCGACCGCCCGCGGCTGGGAGGATCTGTCGCAGCTTCTGCAGGTGTATGAGACGCTTGGCAGGACGGCAGACCGGGAGGTGATCTATCAGTACATCCAGCATTGGCGGATTGCGAAGGACTTTGCAAATTATCTCGATCTGTATAATAAATATAAAAAGGACTACCGCGTGCAGGAGATTTTGCAGGGCAGGATCAGCGATGCGGCTGTGGATAAGATCCGGCGGGCTTCCTTCGATGAAAAGCTCAGTGTGATCGGACTGCTGCTCTCGGCGCTGCATGAGCTGTTTGCTGAAGCACATCACGCAGACCAGTATGTGACCGGGCTGTTCGGACAGTTAAAGGATTACAAAGACCTGCTTGGCAGCGCGGCGCAGGAGCTTTCCGGGGAGGAGGCGCAGCGGCTTCTGGAGGCGGTCGCGGGAAAGTTTGCGAAGGAATTTGCGCGCCAGAAAAAGGCGGAGCATATCACAAGAGAAGGGGAGCATGTGCAGAGCGAGATCCAGAAAACGCTGGAGCGCTATACAGTTTCTCTGAAGGCAGACCTGCCGCAGGACGGTCAGCAGGCGTTTGTGCAGATTAAAGAGTGGTTTTCCGCCGAACCGCAGAAACGCAGCAGGGCGCTTGCCCAGGCGGACGCGGCGCTGAATTTCGCTTTCGATTTCCTGGAGCGCGCCTTTGGCGACAGCCAGGAAATGGTCGTGTTTATCACAGAGATGAATACGGATTATTATGCGGCATGGTTTGTGGATGTCAACGGCTGTGACCGTTTCTATAAATATAATAAGAGCCTTCTCTTTTCCGAGCGGCAGCAGGGGATTCTGAAAGAGCTGGCGGATATTGAGGAGCTGCTGTAAAATTTAAGAATGATAAAACAGAACACGGTACCGGAAGATTCTTCCAGCACCGTGTTTTTTAATTTTCGGCAACGCGTATCTGATTTAACGGAACAGAACGCAGATGCAGTCTGGTTCTGCTTCAATCGGATTTAGTATGGATCGCCGACGATATGCACGTTGATGAGGTTCGTCGTGCCGGACATGCCAAGCGGAACCCCGGCGGTAATGACCGTTATGTCGCCGTCTTTTAAGAAACCGGCAGCAGTTGCTTCTTCAATAGAATGCTCAAACAGCTCAAAGGTATCCTGCTCCTCCTTTGTCTGGATCGGTACGATGCCCCAGCAGAGATTGAGCTGACGCCACACATGCGGGTGCGTCGCGCAGCCGATGATCGGACAGGCGGGGCGGTACTTGGAAATCGTGTGCGCGGTTCCGCCGGACTTTGTGACGGTAACGATTGCCTGCGCTTTCAGATCGTGCGCCGTCGAGCAGGTTGCATAAGCAATTGCCTCTGTAATGTTCTGGTGTCCGCTGTTTGTGCTGATATGGTTGAAGCGGTTTACATAATCAATGTCGTTCTCCGTCTGCTGTGCGATGCGCACCATGGTCTGCAGCGTCTCCACCGGGTATTTGCCGGCAGCCGTCTCGCCGGAGAGCATGATCGCGCTGGTGCCGTCGTAGATCGCATTTGCCACGTCCGTCGCCTCCGCTCTCGTGGGGCGCGGATGCGTTATCATGGAATCGAGCATCTGCGTGGCTGTGATGGAGATTTTGCCTGCCTGGATAGATTTCTTAATCAATTTCTTCTGGATTGCCGGAACGTCCTCCAGCGGAATTTCCACGCCCATATCGCCGCGGGCGATCATGATGCCGTCGGCAACCTCCAGAATTTCGTCAATATTGTCAACGCCCTCTTTATTTTCAATTTTTGCAATGATCTGTATTGTGTCACAGTTCTGCTCTTCGAGAATCTTTCTGATATCCAGAATATCCTGTGCGGAGCGCGTAAACGAGGCTGCAATGAAATCGAAGCCCATCTTGATGCCGAAAAGGATATCGGAGTGGTCCTTTTCACTGACAAACGGCATGGAGAGCGAGACATCCGGCACGTTTACGCCCTTACGGTTGGAAACCGGGCCGGAGTTCAGCACCTCGCAGATGATGTCTGTGTCGGTGATTTCTTTGATAGTAAGACCGATCAGACCGTCGTCTAAAAGAATCATATCACCCGCTTTGACGTCCTTCACCAGATCGGCGTAGGTAATGGAAACGATGGAAGCATCACCCTCCACCTCGCGCGTGGTGAGCGTGAAGGTCTGTCCCTTCTGAAGCTGCACCTTTCCTTCCCTGAAGGTTTTCAGACGGATTTCCGGTCCCTTGGTGTCGAGCAGGGCGGCAACCGGAAGCTTTGCCTTATTTCTTGCTTTTTTCAGTGCGACAAAGCGGTCGCGCTGTTCATCGTGCGTGCCGTGGGAAAAATTAAAGCGCGCCACATTCATACCGGAGTCGATCAGCGCCTCCAGAACGCCGGGCTGGTCGGTGGATGGTCCGAGTGTACAGATGATTTTCGTTTTTCTTAACATAGTCAATCCTTTCCCTTCGTTAGAATAAATTTGTAAATGATTTCTGCAATGCCATCGTGGTTGTTATCATGCTCCGTCACGTAATTTCCGTGCGCATACATGGAGCTTTCCGCGTTTTTCATGATCGCACTGATGTGCGTTGCCTCCAGCATCGGGATATCGTTGTCGGCATCCCCGGCGGAGATGGTGTTTTTAAGCGGCAGATCAAACATCTCGCAGAAAATTTTAATCGCGCTGCCCTTCGATACGCCCACCGGCATATACTCCAGATAATTCGGGCAGGAATAAAAGCTGTCCACTTTTCCGTCCGCCCATTCGGAGAGAGAAGCCTGGAAATCGTGCAGCCGCTGCGGATCGTCCAGTTCGATCACGATCACCTTTTCCGGTTCTTCGGGCAGCGCCCCGCATACATCGTCCGTGATCAGATACTGCATGGTGGTGGCAGTCGTATAGGAAAGCAGCTCGCGGGTATTGTGCGCGGAAAGCACGGCGGTTTTGGTGTAGGTGTGGGCATAAAGCCCGGCTTTTTCCGCCGCCTCCAGAATATGCCGCACGACCGCAACCGGAAGCGTTTTCCGGTAAATGGGCTTTTTATGGAATAGGTCATAAATGCAGGCGCCGTTGTACGTAATGGCGTAGCAGCCCTCCGAATCTAAGGACATCTTTTCCGCAAACGTCAGTGCGCTGACGGTTGCGCGTCCAGAGGTGATGACAATTTTGTGTCCCTGGCGCAGTGCTTCGCGGATCGCTGCCATGTTGCCCGGCGTGATTTCCTTCGCATCATTTAAGAGCGTGCCGTCCAGGTCGAGAAATAAAATCTTTTTTTTCTGATTCATTGCTGTTTTCTCCTGCTTCGCAGATTTGTTAAAACATGGTATGGGATACGGAGGTTCCCGCGCCCCACGCCGAGGTCGATATAAGGCTTGTTGCTTCCGTGAAAGTCGGAACCGCCGGAAATCAGAAGCCCATGTCTTTTTGCAAGCTGCCGGACGAGATTTTCATCGAGCGCAGAGTGCGTGGAGTAGATCGCTTCGATGCCGATCAATCCGGCTTTTCTCAGGGAAGCGAGCAGCTCGTCCATCTCTGCCTCCGGCAGATGGTAGAGCATCGGATGTGCCAGAATGGGGATCCCGCCCGTGCTGGAAATCAGATGCACCGCCTGCACCGGGGTCACCTTCTCGCGCGGAACGAAATAGCGGCAGTTTTCGCCGATGTATTTTTCAAACGCCTCCGGCATTTCCGCAACGTAGCCGTGGTCCATGAGATAGCGCGCAAAATGCGCCCGCGTCCACACGGCGTCCCCGAAAGCGGCTTCCATCTGCTCATGGGAAATGTTGATGCCGTCCTCCTGCATCTTCCGGATCATCTTTTCATTGCGGACATCGCGCGAGTCCTGAAAGCGCGTGAGCCGTTCGCAAAATTCCGCACTCTGATAATCAATATCCAGTCCGACAATGTGAATATCCTTCCCATGGTACTCCGTGGAAAACTCAATCCCGGCAATCACCTCCAACGCCGTGCCCTCTGCCGCGGCAAATGCCTCCGGCAGTCCGGCGACCGTATCGTGATCCGTCAGAGCGAACGCCCGCAGCCCCTTCTGACAGGCATACGCCACCAGCTTGGCGGGCGACATCGTGCCGTCCGAGCAATCAGAGTGTACATGCAGATCAACCGTTTCCATCAATGCGCCTCCTGTTTTCGTTAAAGTAAATGTAAAAATAAACATTGTATAAATTAGTATACCGCAAATTACCATATTCTTGCAAGAGGTGGGGAGAAGATAAAAAATTTTCGTAACCTTATCGTAACTACTCGTTACTGTTTACTCCGTTCACAGCAATCTTCACAAATCCATTTAAAATTCGCTTCGCGAATGAGATTTGTTCACGCTTGAATCACATTTTCGCGCCTCAAACCCGCGGAAATGGCTTCGCGTCGCAGCAGGTGTTTGAGGCTGGCGTGAACAGTGACAACTACTCAGGTATGCGGAAAATATTAAAACTTGCACCTACATCCGCAAAACCTGCGCTTGCACGTTTATGAGCCTGTTTACACAGCCGCGTTTTGCTTATTAGAAGTTGAGCTGCGTATCCGGACAGGTGAAAAATTTTTTCAGTTGTTTGGGAAAGTTTACGGTAGACAGGTGTCTGTTGTAAAAAATTTTCATTACGAATGAAACAGGGGAGAGAAAAATGAAGGTCAGAAATCAGTTTCGTAATCAACTAAATCTAGTGCTGCTGATTGTTGATCTGGTTTGTATTTTTGTATCTTATGCGGTATCGCTTTACATCCGCCTTGGCAGTGTATTCCGGGCGCCGCAGATCCATTTTATATTGCTGATCGTTCAGGTCGCAGTCTATATCACCATATGCTATGCGCGGGACATTTACCAGGGGATCTATCAGAGAGGCTATTTCAAGGAATTGCAGAAGGTTGTGGAAGTAAACATGATCCTTGCCGCGGTCACGTTTGCGGTGCTGTTCTTCGCAAAAAGCGGACAGGGGTATTCAAGGACCGTCTGCATATGGTTTTTCGCACTGAACATCCTGCTGATCTATGGAAGTCATGTGATCATAAAAAAGTGGGTGCTGCCGCGGTTCCGGCACGGGAGCGGCAGCCAGAA
>UMDR01008935.1_pt1 | contig 14012 bp, 14 predicted proteins | sample 1964541 | NCBI WGS metagenome assembly UMDR01 (sample SAMEA4835999, study PRJEB28245) | human gut metagenome | biome: gut microbiome; material: fecal sample | place: Denmark | collected 2008 | reverse complement strand
TCGTCATGATTATCTATGGAATCGCCAGCCTCTTCTGCACCTATATTCTGCTTCAGCTCACCGACTGGGGTGTTTACGCCATTCTGGGCTCCAGTCTAACCGGCGCCCTTCTGGTGGCCTTTTTCTATCACATTCCCTATTCCGCAAAATACATCGGACTGCCAAAGACCGCCTTTGTCCCGGAAATTTTCAGAAGTGTCCTCTCTTTTCTGGCGGTGTCCGCCATAGGGTTCCTGATCAACCGGGCTTTCGACCTGTCCTCCTGGCTCGCATGGTTTTCCGCAGCCATTGCTACAGCGGCACTGGGATTTGCAATCAACTTCTCTGTGGTCCTCAGCAAAAAAGAGAAGCTGGCGCTTTACACCAGGGTAAAAGGAAAGTTGAGGAAAAATCCATGAATCTGAAAATTCTTCTGATAAACGACAAGCTCCACGCAGGCGGCGCGGAACTCGCCCTGCAAAACCTTTCCGCCTGCCTTACCGCCCGTGGCCACAGCCTGACCCTTTGGGCGCGGCAGGGAGACAGAGAACTTCTTTCCCGGAAATATCCGCCCTCCGTAAAATACCGCCGCCTTCCCTTCTGGGACGGGCCCTGCCGGCGTTTTTCCCCCAAATGGTTTTTTTACCGCAGCTGCCGCCTGCTCTTTGAGGGCTTTCTGCTTCGGCTGAGGAAATGGGACGTGGTAGTGGCATTCAAGGAGGGCCCCTCCATGCGTCTGGCCGCAAAGCTCCGGGCCAGGAAAAAATTCGCCTGGGTGCATACGGATTTTAAAAGCCTTCACTGGAGCGCCCACAGCTTCCACAGCCCGGAGGATGAGCTGGCCTGCATGAGGCACTTCGACAAGGTCATCTGCGTTTCGCGGGCAGGAGCTGAGGGTGTGATCCAGACGCTGGGAGACCCGGGCAATCTCTGCGTAAGATACAACCCCTTGAACGTTCGGGCGATCTCCGCCTCGGCCGCCATCGTCCCGGAGGACTGCGTCCGCCCCCTGGGCAGGCCGCTTTTTGTGGCCCTTGGCCGGCTGTCAGCGGTCAAACGGTATGATATGCTCATGGATATCTGCGGCGCGCTGGAAAAGCATTTTGATTTTGAACTGTGGATCGTTGGCGGCGGAGAAGAAGAAGAGGCTCTCCAGGCAAAGCTCCGCTCTTCCGGCATAAAAAGCGTCCGCCTTCTTGGAAACCGGGACAATCCCTATCCTTACCTTGCCGCAGCGGACTGGTTTGTCAGTTCTTCGGCCAGCGAGAGCCACCCCATTGCCCTGCAGGAGGCACTGGTTCTTGGGGTCCCGGTCATTGCCTCCTTCTGCCCCGCCGTGGCAGAGACGCTGGATTCCCGTTTCGGCCTTGTGACCGGGGCGGACAGCGCCTCTCTCCTGGCCGGTCTTCGCCGGGCTCTTTTGGAACCTGCGTTGGCCGGAGAATGCCGTGCCAACATCTGCCGCTTTTATGATAAGGAACGCCTGTGGGAGGGCCGCCTGCGGGAAATGTACTCCCTGCTGGAGGAGTGAAAACGGGAAATCAGAAGGCGCCGGGCGCTCATGCATCGCATGGCACAGGCCATTCTGGCGGACAGTCTCTGCCGCCCGGAGGATCAAAGCGTATATAGGAATGACCGACCCATAGCGCAGTGTTGGGGCATATGCCTTCGATGCTGCGTTTCCATTTTATTGGATAATGCCAGCGATAATTCTCCGCCTTTATATTGTCCTCTTGCCGCCTGATAATAAGGGGCTGCGCAGAATCACGTTCTCTTCTCGGGGTAGTAGGCTCTGTCTTTTACCTGTCCTGTGTCAGATAAAAAAACTTTTCTTTTTTCCTGTGTCAAATCACCGAAAGATTGGATTTATAATGGTGAGGGCCCTTAACCAAAGGAGATGAGGTATGAACGACAGAGAAATTGTAAACTTATTCTGGCAACGCTCGGAGCAGGCGATCAAGGAAACAGAGCAGAAGTATGGGCGGTATTGCCATATCATCGCGTACAACATTCTGGAAAACAGCGAGGACTCCGAGGAATGCGTCAACGACACCTGGATGAGCGCATGGAATTCTATGCCGGACAAGCGCCCGGAGCGGCTCAGCCCTTTTCTCGCCCGGATCACGCGCAACTTTGCCCTGACCAAGATCGTCCGCCGCACGGCGAAAAAGCGCGGCGGAGGTGAAGCAGAGCTTGCGCTGGAGGAACTGGATGCGTGCCTTTCCTCCGGCTACGATCTGGAGAAGGAGATCGAGGATCGGGAACTGAGCCGGGCCATTGACGCATTCATCGGACAACTGCCGGAACAAGAGCAGCTTGTTTTTGTCAGCCGATATTGGTTTGTAGCGACCGAGCGGGAGATCGCGGAAAAGCTGGGCCTGAGCCGCAGCGGTGTTTCCGCCATGCTGAAGCGGACGAGAAGCAAGCTGAGGACCTATTTATTGATGGAGGGCTTATGTACAATTCGGAACGAATGATGAACGCCATCGGAGACATTTCCGATGATAAGATCGAAAAAACCGGCCGCGCGCTGGGCTATCAGAGAGAACGGCTCAGAACGTCCGGCGTCCCTGTTCGGATGGGGAGGCTGTTGCCTATCGCTGCAGTGGTTGCGCTGATCCTCGCACTGGGCGTAACGGCCTATGCAATCTATATTCATTGGTCACGCGGTATGGAGCAACGGCTCCCCGCCACGGATGCGGAAAAAGAAATGGCCGAGCAAAGCGGCCTGTCTGACACCTCCCAGACTGTCAGCGCTACGGCCAACGGCGTGACAATCTCAGTGGAGCAGACGGTCATCGACAGAGATACCGCCCATATCTCCCTGCGGATCGATGGCTTCACACTTCCGGAGGGGCAATACCCCGACATCGGCATGGGCTGGTCGCTGACCTTTGACGGAGAACGTGCGCCCAATATGAGCGGCAGTTTTGTCGATGAACGGGACAGCAACGGCAACCTAATCTTTACCGCCCCGGACGGATCAATGGAATTTGATTTCATAGCAAAGGCCGGAGGCAAGTGGGAATCCTTCGCAGGGAAGGAAATCCGCGTGGTTATCGACAGCCTGGGAACTGGTGATAAGGGACAGTACCAAGCGCTGGCGGAAGGCCCGTGGGAACTCGTTTGGACGCCGAGCAGCAACGTGGAGAGCAGAATTGTCCTGCCGGATGCCGCACTTGATGATACCGGGATCAAGCTGGTCAAAGCGGAAATCAGCCCGATTTCCGTGAAGGTTACGCTACAGCTCCCTGAACTCTGGGAGGGCTACAAAACACTTGAACCCTTTGACTGGCATCTTTTCGGTGTGCGTATGAAGGACGGGACGGAGTATCAAACAATCTTTGGACCTGCCTCAAGCGAAGGCTATGCGGATATAGACAATTTGCTTCTTGAACAGGACTTTTCCTCGTCTCAGATTCTCGAACCGGATCAAGTGGAGGCTCTGATCTTTGCACCCCAGGCACTCACAGGCGGAAAGCTGATCTATGTTTCCGTCGGCTAAAGCAACCTTTCAATCGAGTAGAACAGCAAGGCGCTCTGTAAACTGTGGAGCGCCGATTTTTTATAGTGGAAAAATCCGCCGATATGAGGTATAATAAACTACTTAATTTTGCGAGTGCAATGGACAGGCGGGGTGTGAAGGAACAAAATGAGTTATGTCAAAAAACTTACTGTAATTGTTATACTCCTTGTCTGCTTGTTTTCCTTAACGGCTTTTCCAAAAGAAGCGGAGGTAACTGTAAGTCCGCTCTTTTATAAAGTTTCGGACGAAAATTCATATGTCTATGTTTTAGGCTCAATTCATGTTGGAAGAATGAACATCTATCCATTACCGAAGGAAATCATGAGTGCTTACGGGGAATGTGATACGGTGATGTTTGAGATAGATTTTCAGACCACATCTGATTTTGACTATGAAATTCCAAGAGACAAAACTGAAGCACTCGTTGGAGCAGAGACAGTAGAGCGAGCAGTCGAGACAGTAAAAGAAGAGTACCCCTCCATGAAGCGTATAGCCCAAAAAGCGTATCCGTCTGTTGACATGAACAATATTGAACAGACAGGCTTCTTTACACTTCAAGGACTTCTCACTCTTTGTGCCAACACAAAATCTGCTTTATTAGCAGACTGTGGCATAGACCGCGCATTTTTAGGCTACGCTCTTCGAGACAAGAAAAGCATTATGGGTGCTGAGAGCGCTGAGGAGCAGTATAGACTGACATATAATGATTTGCCCTCGGAAGCATATAGCGAAATTCTGAATGAAGCTATTGTTGTTGAGGAAGCTGCTAAACAAGTAAATGCTTTGTATGAAATGTGGTGTAGCGGAGACGCAGCTGCAATTGAACGAGCTGAATTGGAGCCTTTGAGACAAGCAGGTGAAGATACGTGGCAGCATATGTTATACGAGAGTTTTCTTATCAGAAACCAACATATGACGGATAAAGTCATTCAGCAATTGGAAAATGATGAAACGACCTTTGTGGTATTTGGCGTTGCTCATATTGTTGGTGAAGAAGGAATTATAAATCAATTACAAGAATTGGGTTATACGGTTGAATTATTATCGTAGTATATTCTGACCGCCATAAGTCCTAAGAGTTGCCCTTCTTGACGGTAGTAAGAACCGCTCAGTTTTACTACCATTTGACTACCATTGACGGCTTTGACTTGCCACATCTTGCCGCATTTTGCCGTTTCCGTGACAGAGTCACATTCTGTTCACAGGTTTTTGAGCTCGGCAAATCGCGGTAAAACGCGGCAGAATACGGCTTTTTAGGAGGCTGATCGCACTTGACCAAAATACTATTTGTCTGCCATGGGAGTACACTATCAAAACCCGGAAACGCTTGATTTGACGGGCATTTCCTCTTCCCTGACAACCATGACAACCGACTTTTATAAAAAAAGAAGAAAAAGAAAATAGAGCATCTGCCCGACAGAGTTTTAAGGTTTTCTGATGTCCGTTGTCAGGACTTCGTTGTCAGCCTTTCCTTTGTCGGGCTTTTTTACAGGAGGTGTCGCACATGGAACAGGCAGCAGCCAAAACGAAAGCAGCACAGACAAGTCCGGCAGGAACATTCAGCATGAAGCTGGGCAAGACCACCTATGTGGTAGGAGTTCATTTCAGCCAGACCACAAAGGACACGCTGGAGGACAAAATGAAGCGACTGATGAAGGACGATGTGAAATCATCGAATTTTTGATGCAAAAAAGGGTGAGATATTCCCTTTATTTATCTTGACAAAACACTCCCGAAAGGCACCCTTGTTCTGGAAACGGGAAAGATGTTTCAGCAGGCGGGCTACCGAATAAAAATCCTGAACACCATCAACTTTTCCAAGTCCATGAAATACAATCCGTTCGTCTACGCGCGACACGAGGTCGCGTAATTAAACTGTTCGGCACTGACCGAACCTGTTATTCCATTAGCAGTAGTCAGACATGTTGCTTCTCCTTCGTTGATGATTTGTTGTACAGACGACTCATTGTGCAAATGTTTTTGGTCAAGCATCCCTGCGGGATTTCAATGGCAGACTATGCCATTTTTCTTCTTACGGTTGAAAACAGATGCCGACACTTCGGCTGCCAGTAGTCCTTCCCATAGACGAGGATCTCCGCCAGCAGGCAGACCGGAAGAGCGGCCAACACGTCAATGGAGGAGTGCTGCTTGACAAAGCAGACCGCCATACACACCATCAGCACGAACAGCGTCAGCGCTGCCTTGAGCCATCCGCTCAGATCCTTGTCCTTCAATGCGACAGAGAAAATCCCCAGCGAGTAGGCCACATGCAGCGACGGGCAGACCCCGGTTGGGGTGTCAAAGGTATAGATGATGCCCAGCACCCAGGTAAAGACGTTCTGCCTTGGGAAAACCGCTGGGCGCAGATCCTGCACACTGGGATAGACGATATAGCAGAGCATAGCCACTGCCTGTGTGATCATGATGTAGACCTGCAGCTTCTTGAAGCTCTTCACATCGTAAAAGAAGGTGTAGGCCTGTGAGCCGGCAACCAGAAAAAACCAGCCCACGTAGAAAACCACAAAACCCTCCCGGAACGGGATCACATCGTCCAGAAAGCCGTGGATCACGTGACAGCGCTCCGGTGGGATCAGATTCTCCGTTAGAAAATACATGGCGAAATAGATTAGCCAGCCAACCAGCAGCTTGGTGTGGGCAAAGTGCGGCTCATTCAGACGCTTCAGGGAGAAACCGCTGTAATCAACCCGCTGCTTCTTCATGGGTGTAAACCTCCCCCCCAATGCTTTCTTCCATAAGTACCTCACAGTCCCGCCAGGCGCAGGCAGAGGTAGGCGGTGGGAATGGAGAACAAAAGGCTGTCCGCCCGGTCAAACATTCCGCCGTGGCCAGGGATCAGATTGGAAAAGTCCTTGACGCCGATCATGCGCTTGATGAGAGATTCCACAAGATCACCAATCTGCCCCATACTTGAACTGACAAGGCATGTCAGCACACAGAGCCACAGGGGAACCGGGGTATATAGAGTCCCGATCCATGTCATGCCCCGGAACCCAATGCCGAGCAGATACACAACGACTCCGGTAAGGATGGCAGTCCCTGCGCCCCAGAAAGCTCCTTCTACGGTTTTGTTGGGAGAAATGGCGGGGGCCAGTTTGTGCTTTCCAAACCGCCTCCCTCCAAGCATGGCACCTGTGTCGCACACCCATGTACCCAGGCAGGCAAGCGACAGGGTTTCCAGCCAGATGTCGCTGTTGCCGATGACCATGATAGCGCTGAACAGGACGCAGGGGTAAGCAAGACCGGCGGCCGTGTCAAGAGCACCATTTCCGTTCACGCGCTTTCGGAGGACCCCGGAGAACATGGCCAGATACACAGCCCCTATGAAACAAGCGCAGTATGCAGCAAGGCCGACATGCAGAATCGTAAAAACCGCCTGGACAAGCAGATACAGCAACATGACATGAAGAGAGCAGAACATATTCAGCTTCTCCATCTGATGACTGTACTCATAGGCACAGAGACATCCGGCCAGAGCAAAGCCCAATACTCGCGTGATCGGCGAAAGGAAAACACAGAGGAGCAAAATAGCAATCATAATGGAGCCATAGATGATTCTGTTTTTCATTTGCATGTGGTTTACCTCCTGCTTTCTGCGGTTAGGCCTCCGGCGCTGAAGCCTTTGTGATGACCTGCGGGATAAACTGCTCCGCAATCCTTCTAGCGTTTTTTCTGCGAGACCGGAAGAAGCCGGTCAGGGAGAAGGTCAAGGCGCCGATCATGTTCACGAACAGATCCTCCATCGTATCAAAAAGCCCAATGTCCAGATATCCTCCGAGGCCCAAACTCTCTCCGTTGATGGCTACATCTTTGATACCGTCCACGAAAATCGGTATGTTGCTCTGCGTGGGATCGAGCATTACGCTGGAAAAGCTCGTAACGACGGTATCCTTCTGCATATCCATGAGAAACAGGCGGTCGGCAGCAAACTCAAAGAACTCCCACAGCACGCCAATCGTCATGGAAAAGCAGAAGGCCACGATGGCAAGGAAGGCCGGTGACAGATGAAAATGCGTGGCATCCTCCTGATTCAGGATATCTACAAGCGAATAACCGATGGCCGCGCACAAAAAGCCCCATACAGTATGCGTAATGGTGTCCCAATGCGGATAACGAACGTAATAGCAGGCGATTTCCCCAAGAATCTCACAGGCAAAAATGTGGAGCAAAATAACGATCTGAAATCCGGAAGGAAATGCGATTCCCAAACGTTTCTGCAAAATGGATGGCAGCAGGAAAAGGAACAGTACCAGCAGACAAATAAATACATTTTCATAATCGCCCTGCACGGTAGAATAGATCATGGCAGCCAAAACGAACAGGCGCAGCAGGATCCATGTGATAAATGCCCAGCGGTTATGCTTCCACTGCCAGCGAAGACTATCCTCGGCAGTTTTGCGTGTTTTTTTCAATTTCTCTCGTTCCTCTCTTATTCAATTTGGGCGAGAACAAAAAAGCTATCCTTTATTGACCGCTGGCAATAGGAATCTTAACTGCACCGCGCTCGCAACAGTTGCCCCAGGAATCGATAAGCTGACCATCTCGATAGACGTTGATGATCTCGCAGTTATTGGAGCAGCGTCCACAGCCGACTTCGCGTGTAACAAATTCCATGTTTTCAATGTTGAAATCAAAGCCATTGCGATCAGTTCCGCGGCGGGCCAGGATAGCTGCACCCATGACGCCCATCAGATGCCCGTTTTCGTCTACGGTCACACTGCAGTGCAGCATATCCTCAAAGGCTTTTACAACACCGACATTTTTGCTTACGCCGCCCTGAAACACCACTGGGGTGGCGATCTTTTTCCCTTTTCCCACATTGTTTAGGTAGTTTGCCGCAACTGCGTTGCAGACGCCGGCGATGATGTCCTCCCTCGGATGCCCCATTTGGATCTTGTGCACCAGATCCGACTCGGCAAAGACCGTGCAGCGCGCGGCGATAGGCGTCGGGTGTGCCGAGCGGAGCGCAAACGGCCCCATCTCCTCCACCTCAATGTCGAGCCTGCGCGCCTGACTAGAAAGAAATGCTCCGGTTCCTGCGGCGCAGAGCGTGTTCATGGCGTAATCTACAGCCACACCGTTTTCCACCAGGATGATCTTGGAATCCTGTCCACCAATCTCTAGAATTGTATGGACGTCGGGGTGAAAGGTCGTTGTACCGACTGCGTGGGCAGTGATTTCATTTTTCACCACCGTCGCACCGACAATAGAACCGACCAACCGCCGTGCGCTCCCCGTTGTTCCTGTTGCAGCCACCGTATAGGTATCCTTGTCGAACTGTTCCTCCAGCAGCCCCACCAGCTTTTTGACCGCTGCGATGGGATTGCCCTCTGTCCAGATATACGAGCTCGCCAGAATGGCGTTTTTCTCATCAATGATAGGCGCGTCGTGCCTCCCGGCCGGAAAAGCCAAGAGCTTTTCCCAGGTCTTCAAACGCCTGCGCTTCACTGTGATGATGCAACACATCGACATTGCAAGAGAGAAAGCGCTGCGGCGTATCCCGGAATACGTTGCGTGCCTGATCGTACAGGCCTTCAAAACGGGAGCAAAAGCCCTCCCTCCGACCGTAATTGCTGTAGCGGGGAATAAAAATAGCATCACATTTGCCAATCAGCGCGTCCACATGGCCCATGTAGAGCTTGTTGCTCAGGCAGGTTTCATCAATGGCGATGGCCGAGCCGCGCTCCAGGATCTCCCGGTTGCTCTGAGGACTGAGAACGGTCTTTACGCCCAACTCATCAAAGAACTCGCTCCATAACATGCCATAGCGGTGGTACAGTAAAGCGCGAGGAATTCCCACCACTGGTGTATTGTTTCTCTGTCTGTCTAACATTTCAGTTCCCCTGCAAATAATCTCTTTTTGCTGTGTAGTCTCTTACTCGACATAGTCATCAACGATCTCTTCCGTGATGATATCCGGATACTGATTTTGAATGATTTTCACCGTCGACAGAACCGTGATCAAGTTCATGATTCCGTCCATCAGCAGAGAGATTCCGAGAAAGATCATCAGGGTTCTTGCGCTCTCCGAAGTGCGAAAAATCAACAGAACGCCGACAACTCCAGCCAGGATTGCGACAGAAAGAATCAGCCACCATTTTGAAATTCCAAAAGTCTTCGCGTCAATGGCAATCTGAATTTTCAGAAGGCCGTCCATAAAAAACGCGATACCGACTGCAATGCAGATCGTTTCGATCACATTGTCCGGCTCGAGAATCACCATGATGCCGAGCGCAATCATCAGGATCCCAAAAGCCAGATCATATTGAAACGCAAGGCGATACAGATCTTTTGAGAGATAACCGACTATTTTTATCACACCGAATACGATGAGGCACACACCGGTGATGATGCCGAACGCGGCAAGGGAAATCTCCGGATCCACAATCAGCAGAATCCCGAAAAAACAGAGAGCTGCCGATATGAAAATATAGCCGATCTTGGCAACCTTCATTGGGGCAACAGAACGCATAACAATCTTTCCTCCTATGCATGTGTTTGGTTATCTCAATCTAATGCATAGTAAAAGAAAACGGAATGGACAGGAGGAAATGCCTGAGCGAAAACCATACAAAATCTGCGGTTTGTTGAAGAATTGAGCAAAAAAGGCTGACGCAAAAAAACAGGATGAAAATCGCAAGCTGCCTGTTCCCCTCATCTCTCTTTTTCCTGTACGCTGTTATCACAGCGACCCTCCAAAAACGCTGACCGCATTCCGTTCCCAAAATGCGGGAAGGCAGCCGCCGTATCTCCGGCGACTGCCTTTTTCACAAACTGCTTCTTATAATGCCATCGCATGGCGAAATCAATCGAGGATTCGATTGATTTCGCTGCCAAACGACAAGTTTGGCAGCGAATGATTCTTCAAATCATTCGCGCGATGCTCATTACAATAAATATCCAGCGCAGCAGCCGTGCTGCTGCGCTGAGCAGCAAAGCTGCTCGGCGGAACGCCTTACGGCGTTTCGCCATCAGATAATCATTATTACGAAAGTGGAGGTGCCTTATGTCACAGATTACAAAACGCGCCTTGGAAGCATCTCTGAAAAACCTGCTTCTGAAAAAACCCGTAAACAAAATTACCATCCAGGACATTGCTGAGGATTGCGGAATCAACCGAATGACCTTCTATTATCATTTTAAGGATATCTATGATCTGATCGAATGGTCGTGCGAAGAAGACGCCCGCAGGGCGATCGAAGGAAACAAAACCTATGACACGTGGGAGCAGGGTTTCCTAAACCTCTTTTATGCGGTGGAGGAGAACAAACCTTTCATTATGAATGTCTACCGTTATGTCAGCCGTGAACAAATCGAGCAGTACCTCTATCGTGTGGTCTTCGACCTTCTCATAGATGTTGTTGAAGAATGTTCGCAGGGGTTGAATGTTAGAAAAAACGACAAAAGGTTTATAGCGGACTTTTATAAATATGGATTTGTGGGTCTTATGCTGGAATGGATCCAGCACGACATGAAGCAGGATCCGAAGGAAATCGTCTCTCAGCTGAACATCCTGATTGACGGAGATGTCAAACGGGCGTTGGAAAAGCAGCGCCAGGATAAATCTGCATCAAAAATGGGAATTTGATAGAAACTTGCTCAAGGTTTGCTGCGGTGATGGATTCTTGAACGTACATTAAAGCCTGCTTATGGAAAGATTGCATTTCTGGACGTATGATGAGACCGCAAAATCAAAAGGAGGTTATCTCATGTACTATTCCAGTGGAAATTATGAAGCCTTTGCCCGGCCCCTGAAGCCGGAAGGGATCGAACACAAATCTGCCTACTTTGTCGGTACGGGTCTTGCCGCCCTTTCCGCCGGATGCTTCCTGGTGCGCGACGCACAGATGCCCGGAAAAAACATTCACTTCTTCGACCGTGATCCGATTGCAGGCGGCGCATGCGACGGATGGAACTATCCGGAGATCGGCTATGTCATGCGCGGCGGCCGCGAAATGGATAACCATTTCGAGGTCATGTGGGATCTGTTCCGCTCCATCCCCTCGATTGAGACGGAGGGTGTCAGTGTTCTCGATGAGTATTACTGGCTGAACAAGGCTGACCCCAACTACTCCCTCTGCCGGGTGACGGAGAAGCAGGGGCAGAACGCCCACACAGATGGAAAATTCTGCCTCAGCGACAAGGCTGCCATGCAGTTGACACGCCTGATCTTCACGCCGGATGAAGAGCTGGAGGAAAAACGCATCACGGATGTGCTGGATGCAGAAGTGCTTAACAGCAACTTCTGGACATACTGGCGGACAATGTTTGCCTTCTACGACTGCAACAGCGCGCTGGAGATGAAACGCTACATGCAGCGCTTTATCCACCATATCGACGGCCTGCCCGACCTGCGGGCCCTGCGCTTCACAAAGTATAACCAGTATGAGTCCATGATCCTCCCCATGGTCAAGTACCTGGAGAGCCACGGCGTAAACTTCCATTTCAACACCCAGGTCATGGATGTGCGCTTTGACATTCACGGCGGGAAAAAGATCGCAAGGCGTGTGGAACTTCTTGCGGATGGCCGCCAGGAGTTCCTGGATCTGACAGAGAACGATTATCTCTTCATTACCAACGGCAGCAACGTGGAGAACTCCTCCATTGGTGGGCAGGACAAGACCTGCGAGTATATCAATGATATCCGGCCCGGTGGGTCTTTCGACCTATGGCGCAAAATCGCCGCGCAGGATCCGTCCTTCGGGCACCCGGAGAAGTTCTATGGCAATCCGGAAGAGTGCAACTGGATGGGCGTTACCGTCAATACGCTGGACGACAAGATTCTGCCCTACATCAAGAATATCTGTCAGCGTGATCCCTTGTCCGGCAAGGTCGTCACCGGGGGCATTGTTACGGCCCGCGACTCCGGCTGGCTCCTGAGCTGGACGATCAACCGTCAGCCTCAGTTCCATTCCCAGCCAAAGGATCAGTGCCTTGTATGGCTCTATGGGCTGTTTACAGACCGCCCAGGCGATTTCATCAAGAAGAAAATGCGTGACTGCACCGGCAAGGAGATCTGCATGGAGTGGCTGTATCATCTTGGTGTTCCTGAAGATCAGATCAGAGAACTGGCGGAATACAGCGCAAGAACGATACCGGTCATGATGCCCTTTGCCAGCGCGTATTTTATGCCTCGTACCGCGGGCGACAGGCCGGAGGTTGTGCCGGAGGGTGCTGTGAACTTCGCTTTCCTCGGCAACTTTGCGGAGGTTCCGCGAGACACTGTGTTCACAACGGAGTATTCCATGCGTACCGCCATGGTCGCGGTCTATACCCTCATGAATGTGGATCGCGGTGTTCCGGAGGTCTGGGGCAGCATCTACGATGTGCGCGATCTGCTGAAGGCGACGATCAGCATGCGGGACGGCAAGCCGCTTACGGAGATGAAGCTGGGCTTCAAGGAGAAGATTGCCGTTTCAAAGGCACTTGACTTTATCAAAGGAACCGATGTGGAAAAACTGCTGAAGGAATACCATGTGATTTAAGCGCAACAGGCCGGCTCTTTTGAGCCGGCCTGTTCAACTGGACATATATATTTCAAGACCTACTTTCCTGGCTTCTGCAGATCAATTCTTCCGTGGATCCCTTCTTCAATTGATAAATCCTGTGAATCCCCTCCAGGTATTCTTCCTTCATTCCTGTACTGATCCAGTCGAGAAGGAGCCCCAAGCACTCGCATTTGTGGTATCGGATGATCAGTGCACGATCTGATTGAGAAATCTGCGAAGCTGAAAAAACGGTATTGACATAGGTCGAGATCGCGTACTCACACACCCGCCATAAAGAGTTGACGTAGACATTGCGATTATCAGAGTTATAGATGTGCATGACGGCGCGCTTGTTTTCAAGGACAAATTTCATCGCAGCGTCAAGACAATCCTCAAGAGAGTTCAGCGTGGGATAATCCTGAACGATCCTGTCTACCTGCAAAGCGCAGATTTCTTCCACCAATTCCGGAATATCCTGGTAATGATAATAAAAGGTATTGCGATTGATCCCGCAGCGATCTGTAATATCTTTGACGGTGATTTTACTGAGGGTCTTTTCATTCAGAAGTTGGAGGAACGCTTCCCGAATTACTCGCTTGGTAATATTCATATTCGCCATGATCGATCCCTCCTATCTGTTCTATTATTATAATATAGCAGATTCGGCACATTGAAGTCAACAATTCTAGTCATGCAGTCCACCTATTTCACACTCCAATCATGCATAATATATGTGGAACGGAGTGTGATATCAGTGGAATTTGGCCACCGCCTCAAGGCGCTGCGAAAAAATGCGGGACTCTCTCAAAAACAATTGGGGGAAATGGTCGGCGTTACCAAATCCGTCATCAGCTTCTATGAACTGCAGGACCGTTCACCTTCGCCGCTTGTATTAGTACGGCTTTCGAGCGTTTTTCATGTAACGACGGACTATTTGTTGGGGATCGATCGAAGAGAGACGATCGATACAGCCGGCTTGTCCGAAAACGACATTGTCATCC
>UMDR01064365.1_pt1 | contig 14094 bp, 13 predicted proteins | sample 1964541 | NCBI WGS metagenome assembly UMDR01 (sample SAMEA4835999, study PRJEB28245) | human gut metagenome | biome: gut microbiome; material: fecal sample | place: Denmark | collected 2008 | reverse complement strand
TCTTCAGGAAGCTGTCCAGATAAACCTGCTCCAGATCGTGATCCTGCGAAATGATCCCGCAGACAAATCCCAGAAATGCATCCGGACTTGTCAGCATAAATTCTGATGTATCAATCAGACGGACTCTGTTATTCAGCTCGTACATATGCTGTGAGCTCTTGTCCAAATAAACGATATTACCGTGTACAGATTTGATTTCCGTATTTACTTTTTCAAGTAAATGTTTGGTTTTGCCCTTTCCTTTATTCCCCGCTATGATCTGTATCATTGTAATCTCCTCCTTAAGTTTCGTATATGTACAATTATAATGCACGGTTTCATAAATTACAACTACTTTTTGTTGATAATTGACAACAACTCATTCATTTCTTCATAAAGGTCGTCCTTGGTGTCCGATTTCATAATGACGCTGAAATAGGAGTTGCCATAGGCGTCCTTTGAGAGAAGCGACAGGCAGGCGCCCGCCTCATCCGTTGTACCGGTCTTGCCGCCAAACACCGTCACGCCGTCCGGCGCCGACGCCTCGCCGGTAAAATAATAGCTTGTCGCGTACCAGGTACGCTCATACTGCTCCCCGTCCCCCGCGGTATAGGTGACGGTATAATTCTGCTTGCTGATCGCATCCTGGAATACGTCATATTTGAGCGCTTCCTGGAACATCAGATAGATATCATACGGCGTCGTGTAATGATTTTCATCCTGCAGGCCGTGGGCGTTCATAAAGTGTGTGTTGGTCGCGCCGATCTCGGCTGCCTCCGCATTCATCATCGCAACAAAATTTTCAATGCTGCCGCCCACATGGTAGGCGATCGCGTTTCCGGCATCATTTCCGGAGGCGATCAGAAGACCGTAAAGAAGCTGCCGCAGGGTGTACTGGTCGCCATACTCCAGATAGCACACCGAGGATTCCGGATCGATATCAAGCGCTATCTCATCAATGGTGATCACATCGTCCAGATTGCCGTATTTGAGCGCCACAAGCGCCGTCATGATCTTCGTCAGACTGGCAGGATACAGACGCTCATGAACATTCTTGGCAAACAGCACATTGCCCGCCGACAGATCCATCATCGCGCCGGCCTCGGCATATTCCAGGCTGATCCCGTCGAAGGAAACGTCGGACGCCGTGACACAAAGACCGTCGGTAAACGGAACCGCGCGATTCTCTGCGGCTGATTCGGTGCGGACACCAAATATATTATCCGTGATCTGATATGGATTGACAATAGTGATCTCGTGCGAACGGAAAAAGATCCAAAACACGAGAATGCCGATAAGAATAACAATAGCGATGCCAAGTATCAGCAGCAATATGGAATTGCGGCGCTGCGCTCTCCGCGCTCTCTGAAGCGCCTTTTGGCTTCCCCGCCGGGAATTATCGGTACATCTCACGCCACTCCAGCTCCCCTCTGTCCAGGGACTTGATGAGCATCTCCGCAGTCGCAAGATTTGTCGCAAGCGGAACATTGTACGTGTCACAGAGACGGACCACATTCTTAATGTCCGGCTCATGCGACTTCGGGCGCAGCGGATCGCGCAGGAAAATCACCATATCCATCTGATTCTGCTCGATCTGCGCCGCCATCTGCTGGACACCGCCGAGATGTCCGGCAAGATACTTTGTGATGTTCAGCCCGGTGACGTCCTCAACGAGACGACCGGTGGTATTGGTCGCGTACAGCGTATTTTTCCCGAGGATCCCCCGGTATGCAATGCAGAAATTCTGCATCAGTCCTTTTTTTGAATCATGTGCAATTAATCCGATGTTCATATAAAACCGCCTCCTTCTTTTTGCAACACATCAATATTTTTTTACCTGCAACCCCACATTCAGCACCAGCCCGATACCGATAAAAAGTGTCATCAGCGAGGTCAGACCGTAGCTGACAAACGGCAGCGGCAGCCCCGTGTTCGGCATAAGACCGGTTGCAACACAAATATTCATGATGCTCTGTATGCCGATCAGCGCCCCCATGCCGCAGCAAAGTATCGTACCTGAAAATTCTCGCGCATTGCGTCCGATCCAGATACATTCCAGAACGATCAGAATCTCTAATAAAATAACAACACAGCAGCCGAGGAAGCCAAGCTCCTCCCCGACAACGGCAAAGATAAAGTCTGTCTGCGCCTCGGCAAGGAAATCCCCGTTTTTGACGGATTCCACCGCCGTCGTCTCCAGGCCTTTTCCATAGAGCTGGCCGGAGCCGATCGCCATAATGGAGGTGAGCTGCTGACGTGCTTCATCCGGATATTGATCCGGGTAAAGCCAGGCAAGCACACGAATGAGCTGATACTCCAGAACCAGCGACTGTCCGGGCTGAAGGACGATCCCGACAAGGATCGCCGCCACCGGAGCCATGAGCACCAGGATTCCGGCAATGACCTTATAACTTAATCCCGCAACAAAATAAATAACACAGAATAAAACCAGTGTCAAGAGACAAGTGGAAAGGTTTGGCTGCTGCTGGATCATGACAGCCGGTATCGCCACAATAATTACAGAAAAAATGATTACTTTAAAGCTGCTCAGATCGTCCTGGTGCTTTGAAAAAAACTGCGCGTAAAACATGATCAGAAAGATTTTCATAAGGTCGGCCGGCTGCATTGTAATGCCGGCGATGTTCAGCCAGCGGGTAGCGCCGCCGCCGGAGGAGCCGACGACAAGGACCGCCGCCAGCAGTCCAAGACCGATCGCGTAGAAAATCCAATAGAACCGCAGCAGCCAGACGTAGTCGATCAGCGATACGACCACCATGATGACCAGTCCGCCGATCAGACCGACAATCTGCCGGTCCTGCAGCGACTTGTCGGCGCTGCCGATGACCAGGATGCCGATGATGGAGAGCAGTGTTGTCCAAAGCACTAATCTGAATTTATAATCCCTTAATTTGTATTGTTTTAACATGTTCTGCCCCTTGCTTTGTCTCGTTTATCAGTTGTATCTGTACATTCAGGCGGGTGTGCTCCGCACTTATATACCTTCGTATGACGGCGCGCAGCTCCCGTTTCATCTGCGTCAGTACCTCCGGGCTTACCTGCAGCTTTTCGGAAAGCAGCATATGCTCAAGCCGGTCTCTGGCAATGGTACAAGAAGTCCTGTTTGTACGCATGGAAACACCCTCCTAACCCTTCCGGAAAAAGTCTTTCATTTTCTGGAAGAAGGAGCTTCCTTTGGAAAAATCGGGAATTTCCACCGGTTCTCCCAAAATCCGTCTCGCCACATTGAAAAATGCCTGTCCCGAGGGCGTGTCGGTGCCGGCAAGCGGCTCCCCCTGATTCGTGGACACCACGATGTTTGTGTCGTCCGGTACTGCGCCGATCAGCGGCATCGCAAGAATTTCGGAGACATCCTCCACCGACATCATATCGCCGCGGCTGATAAGATCCGGGCGAAGCCGGTTGATCAGCAGGTCGATCTGCTTCATGCCGCCCGCCTCTAAAAGGCCGATGATGCGGTCTGCGTCGCGGATCGCGGAAACCTCCGGCGTCGTCACGACGATCGCGCGGTCTGCACCCGCTACGGCATTTCGGAATCCCTGCTCGATTCCCGCCGGACAATCCAGCAGGATATAGTCAAACTGCTGCCGCAGGTCGTCCGTCAGCTTTTCCATCTGCTCCGGCGTGACGGCGGATTTGTCGCGCGTCTGCGCCGCCGGAAGCAGAAACAGGTTCTGATAATGCTTGTCGCGGATCAGCGCCTGCTTTAAGCGGCAGTTTCCCTCGACGACGTCCACCAGATTGTATACGATCCGGTTTTCCAGTCCCATCACCACATCCAGATTCCGAAGTCCGATATCCGTGTCCACCAGAACCGTCTTTTTGCCAAGCTTTGCCAGTCCGGTACCGATATTGGCGGTGGCTGTCGTTTTTCCGACGCCTCCCTTACCGGATGTCACTACAATTACTTCACTCATTTTTTTCTTCCTCCACACAGCATAATCCGGGCATTTCCCTGCTTATCCTATGTTTTACTGTACGCAGACGGACGTATCAGCCGTCTTTTGGCGCGTCCTCCTCCTGCGCGGCGGCGCCGAGCATATCCTCCAGCGTGCTGCGCACAAGGTTCTTTACAAAAATATGATTATCCTTTATGTAAGCTATTTTGGGGTCAAGCGCGTATTCCGCGCTGTCGGAGCGCTTTGTAATAGCGCTGCGCGCCATTTTGTCGGCGATCCTTATCTGGACCGGCTTCATCACAAGAGCGGCGACAAAGCAATCGCGATTGCCGGAGGCTCCGGCATAAACGCTGCCCCGGCAGGAGCCGAGCACAACGACGTTTCCCTTTGACACCACTGATGCGCCGGGATTGACATCGCCGAGAATAACAATGCTTGTCTCCGATTCTATCGTCTGCCCGCCGCGCAGGTTTCCGCGGTAAAACTGTCCTTCCCGCGCCTCCGCTTCACCGGCAAGCCGGATTGCATGCTCATAATACTGTGCTTCCTCCGGCCGCTCATCCACGATGCAGATCACATGGATGTGGGAATTCATGACGATCGCGTTTACCAGACGATCCTCCTGGTTCTTCGTCAGCACACGCCCCTGGAATGTCACCGCCATCCTGGCGTCTTTAAAAAAGTTATCTGCCTCTTTAAATTTTGCGGCGACCGCCTCCGTAAGCTCGGCAAACGGGAGATCGGCATCCAGACGCACAACCAGTCCATATTTATTGCTTTTGATTATTACCGGACTATTTTTCATCGCTACACCACTCTTTTTTGCTTAGTCAGTTCTTGCGCCGCTGATCGCGCCGTTGTAGGAGGCGTGACCGGTAATCAGTTCATCTTTATCTTTAAGATTGAAGATGTACTGTATCATATCTTTTGAAAGCAGCGCAGCCAGACCGGACGAATAACCGTTTGTGATACGGCAGGCGATCGCGATCTGCGGCTCGTCAAACGGCGCATAGCCGACGAACAGCGCGTGGCTCGGTACGCCCGTTTCCTCGGCGGTACCGGTCTTTCCTGCCATTTCAATACCAACATCCTGGATATACGTATTATTTTTTACCATCTGATTCATGCCGGTCTTGATCGCGTTCCAGAGATAATCGTCTGCTTCCACATAACCGTGAATTGTCGGATTTTGTTCCAGAACAGTGCGCCCCTCGGAATCGGTAATCTTATCCAGCAGCGTCAGATCGTAGCAGGTGCCGCCGTTGGCGATCGTTGCCACGTATCTTGCAAGCTGTATGGTCGCATAGGCGTGGCGTCCCTGTCCCATTGCGGAGGGAGCCATCGCGTTATCAGAGATCTGCGGAGTGCTCTCATCCATCTCAATGCCGGTCTCATCGCCGAGGCCGAACATTTCGGCATACTTTGTGAGCTTTGCGATACCGGTGGCGTCGTCCTTATTCCCGTCTGCATCGCCCACGTCGCCCAGGCGCAGACCGATGGTGTTGAAGTAATAGTTGCAGGATTCCTGCAGCGCCGTCGAGAGCGTCAGCGCTCCATGATACCCCGGATAGATCCAGCAGTTGATCGGCGGGTCGACATCCTCAAATTTACCGGTACAGTTAACCGCCTCATCCACGCCGATCACGCCCTCCATGACACCTGCAACGCTTGTTACCATTTTAAAGGTAGAACCGGGCGCTGTCAATTCCTGTGTTGCTTTGTTATAGAACGGGCTGGAGGCGTCAGATACCAGCTCCTCAAAATATTCCTCATCCATATCGTTTGCAAGCCGGTTGTTATCGTAGCCCGGATAGGTAACGACCGCCAGCGCATTGCCGTTGTTCGGATCCACCACCACAAGCGAGCCGGAGCACGGCGCCACCGCAAATTTGGAAGGCGGGATTTCCAGATAATACACCTTCTCGCGGATGAAATCATAGGCTGAAACGCTGCCGTCCTGCAGACCGCTGTATGCCGCCTCGTCCATCTCCAGAACGCCCTGGTCAAACAGCAGACGGCAGAGCGTCTGCGGGCTTAACGTGTCATCCTCCACCATGTAGCGGTAGACGGTTCTGCTGAAGGCACGGTCGTCGGCGATATATTCCTCCAGATAAGCGCAGAGGTTTGTAAAAATCTCGTCCGAATCCCAGAATTCGCTCTCCTCCATGATGCCGGAAACGTCCAGCCAGTCCTTTGAGATCGCATAAGTCAGATATTCCTTTAAGCTGATGCTCTCGTCGTTTGTCCAGGCGATATAGGTGTCGTCCGTTTTGTCGATCGAATCTGTTTTTAAGATGCCAAGCTCCGGCAGCGTTGTATCCACAAGGTAGGACATGTAGACCTGCATCGGCGTATCCAGTTCGCTGTACGGGCGCGGCGAATCAGAGAGAAGCTCGGCGAGCAGATCGTCGAAAATCTCTTCTTCCCGTTTTTGGAGCATCTGGTAAACCTGCTGCTCCAGCTCCGTCGCCTCGCCGGATTCCATATGGGAGACGCTCAGTATATTATTTTCAAAAAGCGCATAGTACAGGTCGTATACCGGAATAACAATATCATCCGTGCTGACCGACTCGTTATCAAATTCTTTTAGATCCAATGTTTTATCATAAATGATACCGGCAATATACTGCTCCAGCAGATGATACGCCGCCTCCTGGTAATCGGATTTGATCGTGAGATACAGATCATTTCCCGCCTGCGGCTCTACAGCAGAATCTTCCTGCAGCACCTTTCCGAGGTTGTTTACATAAACCACCTGCTTGCCGTCGGTGCCCTGAAGCTGCGTCTCAAAATACGCCTCCAGGCCAACCTTCCCGACAATATCATTGATATCGTATACCTCCCTGCCAAGCTCCTCGTTGAGGGACTCGATCTCCTCCGCGGAAATCTGTCCGGTATAGCCGATGATATTGGAATAATACGGACTGTTGTTGTACACACGGATAGAGCTTTCAATCACATCCACACCGACATAATAGCCCTTGCTCTCCATCAGACTGGACATCGACTGTTCGGAAATGTCGCGCGCAATCGTGGTGGAGACATATTTCTGGTAGCTGTTCTGGTTGATCGCACTGCGCATCGCGATCATTTTCAACTGGTCCTCTTTGGAAATGTTCTGCACAAGCCCGTATTCCGCCAGCAGCTCCGCCGGGTAATCCGCCAGCGTGGTGACGCCGTACATGTCTTTGCCGCCAAGCTGCGCGATCAGCTCATCCGCCGTCACTGCAGCCTCCTCAGACGTCAGCACCAGCGTGGAATCGACCTCCTCATCCTCCGGCATGGTGGTGTACGGCTTTCCGTAAGCGTCCGCCTTAAAGCGCAACAGGTTGTAGCCGCTCTTTGTAAAGGAATATTCTCCCGCATCGTCAAGCTCAACGGCAAAATCACCGGTATAGACATCGTCGCCGTTTGCGTATAAAATCTGCATGATCTGGTAGAGATAACCGTTGATCGTCAGATTGCGCACGTCGCTCGCATACAGGTATTCCTCGGTATTCGTATCAGGATCGCGGTAATTCCTGCCCTCGTAGCTGCCGACGTCCTGGAACGTCACCTCATACGCAAGCTTATTGTATGCGATCAGCTTGCCGTCACTGTCATAGATACAGCCGCGCGTGCTCGGAATCGTCGTTTCCTTGCGGATCTGCGTGGTGAAGCTCTCCTGGTAGGTCTCGCCGTTGACGATCTGCAGGTCAAACAGCCTGCGCACCAGCACACATGCGAGCACCACAAACAGGACACTGAGAATCAGCAATCTGGAATTTAATAATGTTGCAACTCTTTTTCGAAAACGTTTAAACAAAACTGCCTACACTCCTTTTGTCCATTTTTTCTAGTTTCTGGTTCAGCAGCAGGAAAATGCGGTAGCAAATAATCGTAAGAAGGATCGTATAAATCATTTCCGGCAGGATAATGCGCCGGATGTAGTAAAACAGGTCTATCCTGCCGCGCAGGAGAAATTTTGTAATGTAAAAGAGACAGCCATACACAAAATCGCCTGCCGCAGTTAAAAGCACGGGCATCTTGATGTCCTCGTCATAAAAAATATGATAGCAGTAACCGCTGAAATATCCGATAAACATATAGACGAAGGCGCGCAGCCCGACAAACAGATCCGGCAGCATAAGATCGGTAAGAAGTCCGCACACAAAGCCCAGGAGCAGCCCGGAGCGCTTCCCGCGCATCAGACCGAAGGAAACCGTAAAAACGATCATCAGATTCGGCGTGATGGAGGCGATGGAGATCGCCGGGAGCAGCGAGCACTGCAGCAGCAGGCAGACCAGCATGGTGGCAAACAGAATCAGCTTTGTTCTCATTGCACTGCCCTCCTATTCTGCGGTCTGCTTTAAATTCTTGATGACGAGCACTTCCTTGATCGACTTAAAATCGACGACCGGTGAGATATAGCCGGAGCGCGTCAGATTATTGGAGTCGGTATGGATCTCGCTGATATAACCGATCAGAATGCCCGGAAGGAACTTGTCGCTGATGTTGGACGTCACGACCGTATCCCCGACCTTCGCCTTGGAATCCGGGTCGTTCAGCTTTACGAGATTTACCCGGCCTTCATCAATCAGCGAGAGGTCGCCTGCGATGATACAGGTGTCGTGTGTCTCGGAGATCTCCGCGCTCACATTGCTGTAATCGTCGATGATCGCGCGCACCCTTGCGTAATTCGGACCGACCTCCGTGATGATGCCGGCAAGCCCGGCTCCTGCGATAACGTTCATATCGACCGCAATCCCGTCGTTCGCACCTTTGTCGATCGTGAACATACTGAACCAGTTCCCGGCATTCTCTCTGGAGATCACGCGGGCGCCGACCTTTTCATAGCTCTCGTACTTGTGGTCGAGGGCGTAGAGGTCACGCAGACTGTTCAGCTCCTCGCGGTCCTGCAAAAGCTGCGTGTTTTCCACGGTAAGCTCGTCCACCTGTGCCTGCAGTTTCTCGTTTTCCGCCGCCAGGTTCAGATTATCCTCAAAATAATCCATCCTGTCGGAAAGCCAGCCGCCCACCTGATTGACGCCGGACTGCAGCGGCGTCAGTACGTATCCTGCCGCGTAGTTGAGCGGATTAACCGAAAAGTCAAGCACAAAGCTCAGTATAATGATGATGCCGCTGACAATCGAAAGAATAAACAGCAGCGTTTTACTCTTTATGTGATGGTTCTTCATAGCTACCTCTGTGTTGTAAGTATTTTATATCGTCGTTCCGGTCAGATCCTTCAGTGAAAACGTACACTCTGAAAGCTCCGGATGGTTCATGATCGTCTGTATGCCGTGCAGGGTGGTAAGCCCCGGTTCACGCACCATGGAAATCGGGATATTAAGCTCATGACGCATATAGTCGGACAGATTTGGAATCAATGAGGTACCGCCCGTAAGACAGAGCCCCGCTTCCAGAATGTCGTGATGAAACTGCGGCGGGAGCCGGTCTATGATTCCGCGAAGCTCATCGGTGATTGTTTTTATTGTACCGGCAATGGCACGGCTGACTGCCATGGATGTGATTTCTGCGCTGACAGGAACTCCGGAAATGGTGCTGATCCCGAATACCGTGAGGGAATCCGCCGGGCCGTCGATCATATAGGAAAGCCGGTTTTTCAGAACCGCCGCCGTTTTCATGCCGATGTTCAGGTGATACATTCGCCGCACCATGGTAGAGATATCTTCATCCAGCGTATGTCCGCCGATCGGGAGCGTTTTGCTGAGCAGGATTTTTCCGCCTGCCGCGACGGAAATCTCTGTCGTTCCGGCGCCAATGTTGACGAGCATACTCGCCCGCGGGGATTCTATGGAAACGCCGACGCCGATGGTGTCGGCAATGCCCTTGTCTACCAGATAAATTTTCCCGGCCCGGACAGTGCCGGTAAGTACATTATAATATGCGCGCTTCTCCACTGCCGAAATATCCCGCGGAACGGCGATATAAATGGCAGGTCGCCCGGACAGAAAACGATGGCTGCGCCGGATGAGGCGGGACAATACCACCTCGGCATTTTTCTGCTGGGCGATCACTCCGTGAACCATCGGGCATTCCGCCTGAACGTCCGCCGGAGTCTTTTCGTACATATCGTATGCGGCATCCCCGATGGCAAGTACCCTGCCGCCCCGGACCGCGATCATATTTTTTTCACAAACCGTAATGCGTTTTTTCCGGTCGCAGATCTTGATGGTGTCTGTACCAAGATCAATCCCAAGTGCATTGTGAAATAACATATTCATCCCTCGTAAACTATTTAATTATCCCCTCTTCACGGAAACTGAAATAACATCTGTCTCCGAGAATAATATGATCCATCAGCGGGATCCCCAGAAGCTTTCCCGTCTCACATAGCCGCATGGTAAGAAGTCTGTCCTCCGGGCTTGGCTGCGGATCGCCGCTCGGATGGTTGTGCAGCAGGATCACATAAACTGCACGGCATGCAAGCGCCTCCAGAAAAATTTCACGCGGCGAGACGCACGCCTGACTGACGGTGCCCATGGATATCATTTTTTCACTGAGCAGCTCTCCCTTGGTGTCAAAGTTTAAAAGAAAAACCTGCTCCTGCGCGAGATGGCGAAAATCCTCCATGTAATACCCGGCAATTGCCTGCGCGCTGTTGAAGGTGTTTCCCTCCGCGGCGGCTGTTTTTGCAATGCGGCGTGACAGCTCGGTGATACACTGGATCTGCACCGCCTTTACTTTGCCGACGCCCTTGATGCTGCGAAGACTGGCAGGGGAAAGATGATAAAGACCGAGAAGCCCGGGCTGCGTTTTGGAGCAGTTCAGAATTTCCCTGGCAAGCTCCACGCTGGTCGTCCCCTGTGCTCCCGTGCGCAGGATCACTGCAAGCAATTCTGCGTCTGTAAGCGAGGAAGCGCCCGATTTCAGACATTTTTCGTATGGACGTTCGTCGTCCGGTATCTGTTTCATTGTGGTATGATTCATAGCATATAAAGACTCTTTCCCGGCAGGAAAACAAATTATGCCTTATAATCATACCACATGATAGCACATTTTTAAAAAAAAGTATATACGTCAATTCCTTAAAAATTTGTGACCAACTCTTCAGCCATGCGGCAAATCACAGAAATGGCTGTCTCATGCTTGCATGTAAGCAGACGTTTCTGTGATTTGACATATGGCGTATAGCCAGCAACCACAGCCGTAAGCTGCGCAGCAGCGACGCCTTTGAAAAAGGCGGGCTGTGGTCTGCATGGCTGAAGAATTCCCCGGCTAGGCTATGAGGGGAGCACCATGCTACAGCCGACAATATTTTCGTACGATCGCCTCCGCGCATTTCATGCCGTCCACCGCCGCCGAGGTGATGCCTCCGGCGTATCCGGCGCCCTCCCCGCAGGGATAAAGCCCTTCGGCGCAGGGGGAGGTGAAGTTGTCGCCGCGCAATATCCGCACCGGTGAGGAGGTTCTGCTCTCCACTCCGGAAAACAGGGCATCGCCGCGCGCAAAGCCCCTGATCTTATGATCGAACAGCAGCACGCCCTCCTCCAGGGAGTCCGCAAGGAAAGCCGGAAGTCCTGCGCGCAGGTCGGCAAGCTGCCATTTTCCCTTAATGGCAGGCTCCACCTCGCCGAGACTGCTGCTCTTCTGCCGCTTCTGAAAGTCTGCAAAAAGCTGCACCGGCACGTTCCCCTCGCCTGCACGGTATGCAAAGCGCTCCAGATTTCTCTGAAACTGTACGCCGCCGAGCACGCCCTTCTCCGGGTAATCATCCGGTGTGACGGTGACGACGACCGCGCTGTTCGCGTTTCGGCTGTCACGCGCGCGGTAGCTCATGCCGTTGACGGCAAGCGATTCTTTTTCTGAGGAGGCATTGACAACGTATCCGCCGGGACACATGCAGAAGGAATACACACCTCTGCCGTTTTTCAGCTTACCGGTGAGCTTGTAGTCGGCGGCCGGAAGCTGCCCGGCGCCAAACCGCAAGCCATATTGGGAGAAATCAATCATCTCCTGCGGGTGCTCGATGCGCAGTCCGACCGCAAACGCCTTTGCCTGCATGGGAATCTGCTTTTTTTCCAGCAATGCAAAGGTGTCGCGGGCGCTGTGCCCGATCGCGAGGACGCACACGCTGCAGTCCAGCGTTTCCCTGCCGTTTACCGTGATGCCTGTGAGCCGGCCGCTTTTTACAGAAAAATCGGTGATCTGCTGACCAAAGCGCACCTCGCCGCCAAGTGATTCGATCTCCTGCCGGATATTTTTCACAACTGTGCGCAGGACGTCGGTTCCGATATGCGGTTTATTTACATAGAGGATGTCCGCATCGGCGCCCGCCTTCACAAAGGTTTCCAGGACAAAACGGTTTCTGCCGGCATGATCCTTTACAAGTGTGTTCAGCTTGCCGTCCGAGAAGGTTCCGGCTCCGCCCTCGCCGAACTGGACGTTCGAATTTTCTTTTAACGCTCCGGTTTTCCAGAAATTTTCTACTGTTTTGGTGCGGGTATCCACGTCCTCGCCACGCTCTAAAATAAGCGGGCGGTAGCCGCAGCGCGCCAGCAGAAGTCCGCAGAAAAGCCCGGCAGGTCCGCAGCCCGCGATTACCGGACGATCTGGCAGCGGCTCGCTTCCCGGCACCGGATACTGGTAGACAATATCCTCCGCAAGGGAAATATCAGCGCTCTTCTGTTTTTTCAACAGGACGTGCGCATCCATTGCCGTCTCAACATCCACGGTAAAAATATAACGGATATCCGGCTTTTTTCGGGCATCAACAGAGCGCTTACGGATGGTAAGCGACTTGATCTGCGCTGCAGAAATGTGCAGCGCTTTTGCCGACGCCTGCTTTAAATCCTGCTCCGTGTAAGTCACCGGGAGCTTTATCTGTGAAATACGAATTTTATTCATGTACGTTCCTTTCCAAAGTTTCATTCCTGCGAGCAGGACTGCCGGGCTGCTGCCGCCCTGCCTGCCGCAAAGCCGCTCGCCCACGCCCACTGGAGATTGTAGCCGCCGCAGATGCCGTCTACGTCAAGCAGCTCCCCGACAATATAAAGCCCCGGCATTTTCCGGGATTCCAGCGTCTGCGGATGTATTTCCGTACAGCATACGCCGCCCTGGCAGACCTGTGCCTGCTCAAAGGATCTGCTGCCGGATACAGTAAGCGTAAGCTGCTTGACGGTAGTTACCAGCCGGTGAAGATCCTTATCGCTTAACTTTGCTGCCTTTTCAGAGGGGTTGATTTTGGCAGCCTGCAAAAGAGGCGCGATCGCTTTTTTCGCAAAAACACCGGCAAGCAGGCTCTCAGCGCTGCATCCGTCCGGCTGCAGTGCTTTTCGGTTTGCTAAATGGTTAAACAATTCCTCAGCAGAAACAGAAGGGAGCAGGTCAAGCTGCACGGGGACGCTTTTTGTTTTTCCGCCAGTCACGCCCGGGCGCTCTGCAAGCGCGCGCACCGCGAAGCGGCTGAGCTGGAAAACGACGATGCCGGAGATACCGGTGTCCGTCCACTGCAGCTCTCCTTTTTCAGTGTGTCCCTCTAAGGTGACGGCCGCCTGCATTCGAAGTCCGGAAAGTTTTTTTATCCAGCTCTCACGGATAGTGAGCGGAACGAGCGCTTCCCGCGGCGTCACAAGTGAGTGACCGCACTTCTTTGCAAGCGCATAGCCGCTTCCGTCGGAACCGGTAGCAGGAGCCGCCTTAGAACCGGCGGCAAGGATCACCGCGTCCGCCTCATATGTCCACCCGGCGGTCCGCACACGGAAAAGCATGTTTTTTTCGATAGAGAGCACCTTCTCCGTACATTTCAGTTTTACACCGAGACGCTTTATCTCCAGCAGCAGCACTTCCAGCACGGAGGATGCCTGCCCGGTGACGGGATAAACGTAGCCGTCGCGCGCGATTGTCAGCAGCCCGATTTCCCGGAAAAAAGAGAGCGTATCAGAGACAGTGAATTGCTTAAGAACGTTCCCGACAAATTCGGCGTCCGCTCCGCGGTAGCATGTGCTCTCCTGCCGCAGATTGGTAAGATTGCAGCGGCCGCTTCCGGTGATGAGCAATTTTTTTCCAGGCTTTTCCATCCCCTCTAAAAGGGTAACCGAAGCCCCCTGCCGCGCCGCAGTGATCGCGGCAAGCATACCGGAGGCTCCGGCGCCGATCACGATTATTTTTTTCATAGTTCCTCCAGAGAAACAATGCCCTTCTCCACAAGGCGCTGCAGAGAGCGCAGAATGCCGAGCTTTGCGTGCTCCCAGGT